>Ga0209990_10000019_pt1 | contig 166282 bp, 212 predicted proteins | sample NOAtaG_6_FD_187304 | JGI IMG/M metagenome (GOLD analysis project Ga0209990, IMG submission 187304) | Freshwater lake microbial communities from Lake Erie, under a cyanobacterial bloom - NOAA_Erie_Diel5S_2200h metaG (SPAdes) (version 2) | ecosystem: Environmental > Aquatic > Freshwater > Lake ... | reverse complement strand
CATGGCCTCACCTCCCCGGGTTATTTTTAGATGCTTTGTTCAGATCACTAGCTATTGAGCGTACGCATCATGTAGTGCGTATGCGTGCGTAGTGCGGTTTTGGTTCAGATCACTAGCTATACAGAGTACTTATTTTTAGACGAAGTGGTTCTATTTTTAGATGAATATTCCCCTCCCTGGCTATTTTTAGACGAAATCACCTTATTTTTAGATGAATCCCGGGTTTTATTTTTAGTCCAAAGCCAGTCTATTTTTAGAAGAACCTGCACTATACACACGTTACATTTGCTGACCTAGCTATACAGAGACGCTATTTCTAGATGGATACCGGTATCTCCCCGGCTATTTTTAGTCCAATATGCGTTATTTTTAGATTGATTTTTAGATTTGGTTGGATTCTAGAAATAGTTTTCATATTATATAAGTGTAAATAAGAAGGAAGGTTGATCCAACCAAATGCCGTAAGAGAGGCGACCAAAAGGATCGATACGATAATATTTAGATCTTAGAGCCGGTAACCACAAGCATTTAGGGCACTTCGGAGCGCGACTTGCTAACACCTCCGGCTCTTGCTTTTAAAAATCAAGTGGAGGGTTAGATGCTCCCGAGTAAGTGCAAGGCTTACAACATATCTCTCAGGTTAGGTAAGGCAGCCGCAACGCGTTTCAGGCTAAACCATCTTTCTGTAAAGCGTTGGTTTGGTTGCGGCTGTGTAATATTAGGACTCGGGTTTCTCTCTCTTATTCCCGGGTCCTTTTTTACTGTAAAAAAAAAGTTTAAAAAAAGTTGCTAAAAAATTAGGATCGCATTATTATTTTGCTTATCTTTATATAAATTAAAAAATAAGAGATATGAAGAAAAAAGAATTATTAGGAGCTAGGTTAGCATGCGGAAAATTGTACAATGTTACGTATACATGTCCTTATCACGGTCTTGTAACAAAAGTACTTAAATTAAAAGAGTACAGTGTAACGAGAGGCGATAAGGGCTGGACGAAATTTGATAGCGGATTACGTAGTTCAAGCGGCGCGTTATTAGCAGTAATAAAAGATATTGATATTATTGATATTAATCGAATATAAAAAAAAGTTTAAAAAAAGTTTAGGAAAAGGTTGACTCGCATCGATCTTTTCCTTATCTTTATATAAATTAAAAAGAGAGATATATGAAAAAAGCAGCAAAAATTGAGTACGGAATTGAAATTGTTAAGCCTTGGAGCAAGGCAATGTATGACCACAATGATCGAGTTGCAGAAGCCGTTAGAGTTAAAGTATTTGAAATGTGGACCAATGGGATCGATGCGAGTGATGTTGATGGCGATGCAGATTGGGAATATGCAGCTACTCCGGCAATGATAAAAATCCAGAAGGCTGTATTATGCCATGGTTTTGGATCGGGGTTTGACGTAGCAGAAGTTGCTAGACGAGTTGAGGAAGAAATAGAAGATGCTCCTTATTACCGGCTTAAGGATATAGCTGAGGATTTAGCATTAGATTTGAAACAAGGGTTTGTTGGCTTTTAGGGCCAGCAAACTTTTTTACAACTTTTTTTAGAAAATGCTTGACACGCATTCTAAAAATGCTTATCTTTATATTATAAAATTAAAAGAGAGATATGAGTAGAAATCATCAAACCGAAATCAAAAAGTGCCAATGTTATAATTGCGGCAAAGTAACCCAGCGAGTTTATAATTTTAGTTTAGGCAAATGGGCAAGAGCATTTAAATGCAAATGTGGCAGTGAAAGTTTTAGATGGTATAATTGGTAAATTGAGATATATGACACAGCAAGAAATCCAGAATCTGATTGTAAAAATTGACAACCGCATTGAGTTTTTGAAAACTGACAAGACAGTTTGGACAATGGCTTGGGCGGGTAGCACGTATAATCACGGACCATATCTCCGCCGGTTAGAAATAAAGCGACTAAAAGCAAAGAGAAAAAATTTAGAAAAAAAGTTGCCTAAAAATTAGGATCGCATTGAAATAATCGGTATATTTAAGTATTAATTTAAAAAGAGAGAAAAATGACACAAGTAATTCAAAAAGGAGGCCGAATAGGAGAATCCGGCCGGGTAGTTAAAGAATTTGCAAATCACGAAGAAGCAAAAGCTTATGCTAAAAGTCGCCGGGCACATTTAACGCCGGGGGAACGTAACTATTACAAATATTCTTTTGTTGTAAAAAAAGTTGCCTAAATGCTAGGATCGCATTGAAATAATCATTATATTTAAGTATTAATTTAAAAAGAGAGATATGAGAGTAAAATTCACAAACACAATTACAAAGAAGGTAGAATTTGGATCAATGATTGAGATATTTGATCCTCAGCATGTTGTTGTACAAGCAGACCGGGGTGGCCGTTACATTATCAATCCAAACTCAGATTACAATATTGGATTCATTCCGAATGAGGAAGCGGATCGTAAGTATGCAGCAGCATTGGATCGCAAAGTTGATGAGTTAGACGCTTTAGATAAAAAGTCTGAAAAAAGTTGCTAAAAGATTAGGATCGCATTGATTTATTCCTTATATTTAAGTATTAATTTAAAAAGAGAGAAAAATGAGAGAAAGAGAATTTAAAGTTGACATCTTAATGGCAGCAGACATTGCCATGTTTTTGGAAGGACTTTTGGAAGCTGAGTTCAATGAGGAATTTGATGCAACAGAGCCATGCACAGACACTTACCTGGATCAATTTATGCCTAATGGCTTTGTGCCTCGCCCGGATTTGATTGAGGCACTTTTAAAGTGCGGAGTTGTACAACCATTTAATAAGTAGGATATGAAGAAGTTTAAGTTTGAAGAAAGGATCCCGGCAACGTTGATTCAGAGTTATGAAGTCGAAGCTGAGACTGAAGAAGAGGCATGGTTAATGGTAGCTGAAGGCAAAGGATATGTAGATTGCATTACCCGGGAAGATGAAGGTGTTCCACCGGAACTAGATTTATATGACACGGAGGACGTTCCATAAAAAAAGTTTAAACTTTTCTTGGAAAAAGGTTGACACGCATTGATTAATTCATTAAATTTAAGTATATAAAAAAATAAGAGATATGGCAAAGAAAGCAAAAAATTCAGGATTCGAAAGACAAGCAGCAGTATTGGGTCAGTTCACCCGAGATGCAAAGACAGGAGGGAATACCAAAACGGTAGACCAGGCATTAGCGCAGGGACGCAAGAATGCAGAGTACCGAGCTAAGCAGGCAGAGCCGGTAAGAGTATCATTTTTATTCTTAACCACAGGAAGATGAAAGTAGTAGCATGCACATTGGCAATGGCGGTCCTAGTATTGATGATCGCCAGTTGCGTTAAAATAATTGTCCAATCAGTTAACGAGTTACAAAAATAAGATGAGAAAGAAGATTCACGTAAGCACAGGAGCAATAGTAACAGATGTAGCAAGCACATTACGCTATATGCAGGAGATTAAGAAGCCTGCCGCATTCACCCGAGAACAAGAGAAGGCAGTAGCTGCGGCAGCGGCAGCAGGAGACCGAAAGGCTGTTAATGCTTTGGTAGAAGCCAACCTTCGCTTTGTGGTGCAAGTAGCCAAGCAGTATCAGGGAATGGGATTGCCTTTGGAGGATCTTATTGCCTTTGGTAATATTGGATTGTTCGAAGCCGCAGAGCGTTTCAATCCGGATAAAGGTGTCAAGTTCATTACCTTTGCGGTATGGTATATCCGTGCTGAGTTGCAAAAGGCATTGAATGACCTTTCCAGAGTTGTTAGGATCCCTAGCCACAAGACAGCAACCGAAGAGCAATACGTTAAAAGCATCCATGCTCCGGTAGGTGATGACGAGAACAAAGAAACCTATGCGGATCGTTATTTGGCAGCAGACAGCACCAAATCAGCACGTGACACAGCAGATCTCCAGTATGACCTACAAAGAGCATTGAACCAACTCAAGCCGAAGCAGGCCGAAGCTATTACACGCTTTTATGGCATTGGCAGGGAGTATCCACAGTGCATGGATCAGATTGCTGAGGAGATGGGAGTAACCAATGAGCGCGCAAGACAGCTGGTACGTGGTGCCGAGTTGGCATTGGCTAAACTACCAGGAATCCAATTGCTAGAACAATACCTGTAACTTTTCTGAAACTTTTTCCGGAAAATGCTTGACACGCATTGATATTATCCTTATCTTTATATTATAAAATTAAGAGATATGAAAAAGCCATTTAAAAGACTCACAGCAAAGCTCCAGGTAGAGCAAATCGAAAGAAAGCGTTTACAGCAGCATTTAGCCGGTGTATTGTTTGTTAACACAGTATCATTAAATTAATAACTAAAAAAGAGAGAGATGGAAGAACTAAGAAGAATGATCCAGGAGCTAGGAGCTCAAATGAATGAATCCGCAGAGAGTGCATTGAACCTAGCAATCATAACCGGAGACGAAGATTTCGCAGCATTGAGCCTAATCATACCGATGTTGATGAAAGCCGTATCCCGCGGAGAAGTAATGGAGATGGCTGCGGTATTGGCAAAGTTTGCTGAGGCAAAGACAAGCAAGACTACGGCGATGGATTTGAGCCGCGAAGCAATCAATAACAGTATTAACCTTAATTAATTAACACGATGGGAGCACCACAAATCATTTTACTAGTTCTAATAGGACTTCAATTGTTGATCACAGCACACTTCCATGGACGCCCTAAAAGCGGAGAACACAACATCTTCTATAAGTTGATAGATGCAGCAATCTTCATTTGGATCCTATCCGCCGGAGGATTCTTCGGATAAAAAAAGTTTAAAAAAAGTTTGCAAAATGCTTGACACGCATTGATTAATTTATTAAATTTATAGTATAATTAAAAAATAAGAGAGATGAAAAAAGAAAATTTAATTGCACAGTTAGAGGGAGTAAAGGCGCTAACCTCAGTAGTATCAATCGACAATGTAATTGCACTTATCCAGCAATTGGAGCCTGAAATTGTTGTCGAAACGAAGTTGGGCATAACGCAAGAGTTGGCAGAGGAAATTGCAGATAAAATTGAGCGATGCTTAGATTACAACTCTGATGATTTTGTTGACACCGCCAGCGCCGAATTTGAATTGGATTACAATAACACAATCCGCCTAGACAGAGTTGATGTTGACACTAGAGCTATTATGGAGCATGTGACGAGTGCACTTGATGAGTTTGTTGTTGAGGAAGAAGATGGATTCATTCAGGCTCAACAAGAAGCAGCGGAAGAAGGCATCTTGACAGATGTAGTAGAGTTGGAGCGAGGAGACAATCCGCATGACACAGCCTATGAGGCGACACTAGCAGAGTAAACATATCTCTCAACATAGTCCAGGGTCGGCAGAAATGTCGGCCCTTAAGGACGTGAGAAACAATCAGAGATATGACAAGACAAGACATCATCGCAACAGCAGAAGCCTTCCGGGCAAAAGGGTTTATAACAATATTGGAACAGCAAGGAGTCGACTTTGCTATCCTCGATATGGACAACATCTCGGATCCTAATGACGGATACCTCAACCTCGCAGTTGCTGGATTAGAGCCGGGAGAAGCTTTATTGTTCGTCGACGGGGAGTTTTCCGGCCTATAAAAAAGTTTAAAAAAAGTTTGCAAAAGATTAGGATCGCATTGATAAATTCATTAAATTTATATAAATTAAAAAAATAAGAGATATGATGAGAGTATTTGAAGCAGTAAGAGTAAAAGGCAAGTTAATGGCAAAGTGTGTAGCAACAGGAGAGTTTGCTCCTAAGGATTCAATCCGACACATCCAGCTATTGAATGCTGAGAAGAATCAGCAGCAATTGTTAGTAGCACCCAACGGTCGTGTTACAAGAATTGATGCACCTAAGTCCACAAAGGCTACAGCACCCGCTAAGATGTCTTTCCTCAATGTGATTGAGAAGCGTGACCCAGCTGTGATGTTTTCTAACTTGGAGCGTCTGACTAAAATGGTAGGGCGAGGCATTCAACCTAGCTTAGTGCTTACCGGTATGGCAGGTGTCGGCAAGACTCACCTAGTAAAAGACACGCTCAGACAAATGGGCTTGAAGGAGTCCTCAGACTTTGTTCACTTTAAAGGTCGTGCTACCGCAGCCGGATTGTTTATCACGCTATATCAGAACTCCGACAAGATAGTTGTGTTGGATGACTGTGACTCTGTATTCAAAGACGATGATGCAGTGAACATCCTCAAAGCGGCTCTGGATAGCTATGACACACGCAAGATATCTTATATCTCAAGCAAGCCTCTTAAAGACGAGTGGGGCAACCCGGTACCAGCTCACTTTGAGTTTACAGGTCGCATCATATTCATTAGCAACATCAGTCAAAGCCGATTAGATGAAGCAATCCGAAGCCGTAGCTTTGTAGCAGACATCTCAATGAACACCACCCAAATGTTCCAGCGCATGGAGCAATTGATGGAGAGCATGGAGCGTAGCATTCCTTTGGCAGCGAAGCAGCAGGCATTGGAGATTATGAAGAGCCTGGATGCAAAGTATGCCGGCATTGAAGTTAATCTCAGAAGCTTCATCAAAGCAGCAAGGATATGTGCAATGGGCTTTGACAATCCTGAGGAGATGGTAGCAGAACAAATCATCTCGGTAGAATAGAAATCATATCTCTCAAATAGGAAACTGGGGTTGACGCTAAAATGTCGGCCCTGGTGGACTATATAAAAGCACGTCAAAAAAAGTTCGAAAAAAGTTTGCAAAAAGGTTGACTCGCATTGATATTATCGGTATCTTTATTTTATAATTAAAAAGATAGAGATATGAAAAATTCAATTAAAGTTATCGCAGCATTATTAGCAATCGCAGTTACAGTGTTAACATTAACCACAGCAACGGCAGTAGCATTCTTAGCACTTAAGTCAATAAGCATCCTAGTAGCATTCCTAGTAGTACCGGTAGGAGCTATAACGACACTTATCTCAGCAATTATGATTGCGGCTTATGCAGATAGCAAGTTAGACTAATTAACCCAGCAAACCAAAGTAATCAAGTAACCAATATAAAAAGAGAGAGTATGACAAAGAAAGAAATGATCGCAACCATCCAAGCCGTAGAAGCAGCAGCATTCCTAGAGTGCAAGAAGTCGCAAAGAGATTATGGCAAAGAGTCTCCACTGCATCAGTCAGCAAGAAGCCGCTGGTGTGCCATTGACGGCCTCCTGAGGCAGTTAGGTATAGAAGCAGACTTCACATTGCCAGACAGCCGAGAAGCATTTGCAATACTATGTGAGTTGGCATAAGCAGAATGCAATATAGATTATAGACCGATGGGGTTCGATGGGGGGTGGGTAGCCCCCCTATACAACTACCCCTATAGCCCCCCTTATTTGACCCCTATAGACCCCCTTGTTTAGGGGGGGTGGGGGAGGGTTTCGTTAAGGGGGTAACGACCCCCTGATTGATGAGGGAGGTTATATATGTTTTTCTAGCACGGGTAAGATTTTTGCTATATAGGTGCTCTTTATTAGGATATGCGGTGCATATAGCCAACCAAGATCCCAAGATCCTCCCTATATAATATAATCGCATCTATCACCCTATCAATTACTCGAGCTCGAGTAAAGTACCGGCCGTCTCGTTTCCAGCATTTATGCGGAAACAATATTTATTTGTATATGATACGATTAAAATCACTACTCACGGAAATCTCTCTAGGCGGCGCTACTCCATATGCCACACAATTCCCATGGGAAGAATGGGGCGATTCATTGCAATCAACGTTTGATGCTGACGGCGTTGAGATTGAGTTGAACATGACGCCACAAGGCTATGATGAATGGGGATTTGCCATGGTTACCCCGAGCACGGATGGACGCGGTTTTACGGTAGCACATTCACGTAGTGCGGCTGTGGGACGCGTGAATTACCTGCGTCTAATGAGTACTGTGGCGGAAGCCTTGTTGGACTTTGTGGCCCAATGGCGACCTGAGGCAATAGACGTTACGGGATCGGACACCACATCCACGGAAAAAGACTTGCAAAAGACTCGCATCTATCGAAGCTTATTGGCTGCGAATAAAACACGTTTAGAGACAGCTGGATACACTGTATTAGATACCAACGGAAAACTGTTTATAGTGCGTAAAAGCACGGCGGATTCTACTGGTATTGAAGATGAGTAATATATATTAATAAAGGAACATGTAATGGACAAACTAAAAGACATTCTTGCGGAAAATATGCGTCGCTACAACACCAAGAATTTAACAGAACAACCTGCGACGGCAACACCTGCTTCGACTACAACAACGGCACCATCTAACTCGGCCACACCGGCTGCAGCGACAACACGTACGAGCGGACCACCTGTGTATCCAACTATAAAACTTTCTCCGGAAGATCAAGCGCGCGCAGACGCTAACGCCAAGATTAGGGAAAAATTCTTAGATAAAATAATAGACGCTGTAAATTATATAAAAAAACCACATCTACACATAACTCCCAATCAAGCCGCACAATGGATCCGAGATGTATCCGGAAAATTTCTTAGTAGATTAGACCATTATTCCGATGCGGCTGAATGGGGTGAAAAAGATCCCAATTGGAAAAGATTTGACAAGTATTAATCTGATAATTACATGCATGTGCGGTCCTCGGTGAAACCGGGAGGACGCACTAATGCATTAAAATCATCGTTTACAACGTACTAATACCTTTTCATAACTTCTTATATTTATATTAAAAGGAATCATCGTGATAAAATTAAAAAACATACTTAAAGAGGGCTTTGCTTGGGAACGTAAGGCAGATGGGTCTTTACCTACTATTGCTGATACTACTGCAGCATATGAAGCCAAACTACGTGAGGAAGCAGAATTAAATATGCCGGATATGGACGAAGAAGAAGTTGATGAAGCTGCGAAACCGGATTATATTGATGCTGATGGAGATCGTGATGAAACGGAATCAATGAAACAAGCTTTTAAAGATAAAGAAGCTAAAGAGTCTGATAAAGAAGAAAAAAATGAATCTACTTTAATTAAAAAAGGCGGATTGCAAGAAATGCGTGAAATTCCGTTAGAACAAAGAATTCTTCGCAATCTTAAAGGTAATGATTATATCTTAAAAGAAACATTCAAGAAATAAAGAGCGTCTGCTACCTTAGGCGAATATAGTTAAGACCTGGTGTGAAAACATCAGGTTTTTTTATTGTTTAATATTTATTAATATGAATAAGTTATTTGCTTTTATTATCGGTTGTACCTTTATGGTTATTGCTGGGTTTTGCGGTTTATATGAAATATTAACATACAAGGGGCAATATGTCAGCAGCAGTAAAGAAAGTAAAAGGAAATAGTGTAAAAGTACATATTAAAAAACCAAAGGTAAAACGTCCGGGCATTCATGCAAAGACAAAAACAAGTCATAGCAAAAATGCGACTAATTACGTTAAACCTTATGTAGCACAAGGAAAATAAATGTTTGAAAAATTAATTTCTACTCTATTAGCATCTCGAGATCAGGCGCATATCTTTCATTGGCAGACAACTGGAGAAGGTTCGTTTGCTGCACATATGGCATTAAATGCATATTATGATGCTATTCCTGGATTAGTAGATGCATTAGTAGAATCATATCAAGGAAAACATGGAATATTAACAGGATATGTTCCGGCAGAACGATTTGATTCATATGATGCCGCAACAACTCTTAAATATTTTAAGGCCTTAGCATTGTATGTAGAAAGAACATATGATAAACTAGATCCAAAAGACACATTTATTTTAAATCAATTAGATGCTGTTAAAGATTTAATTTACACTACCGTATATAAACTAGAAAATTTAAAGTAATCATGAAAATTTTTGATTTTAAAAATCCGAGTCACGTACAAATTCTTCGAGAAGAAATTCAACGAACTAAACGTATTTTGCGAGAATATAATGAATCTAATGAATGGTCTCAGATGCCAGAAGAATGGCGTCGTGTACTTTTATTATCAGCGGATGCCAATATGGGGTCAGATTTTGCGGATGAGTATGTAGAAACAGATTGGATGAAAATTCCAGATTCTATTACTAATCGCATTGATATTTCAAAATATACATTACCCACAAATTATGCTAAATGGAAAGTAGCAAAGTTTATCGAACAAAATATAGATATGAATAAACTAGATCGATATCAGCCATTATATACTGGTGATGTTAATCATGCTCCAGATCATGTTATTGATATATTAAGAACAGGCAATCCATCTAGATGGTATACATATAAAGTTCTAACTAAAGTGGTTGAACAAGGAATTCAACCTAATATGGATGATTTCAAACCAGATCCACCGTATAGATCTAAAGATGTTGGTGGTTCCGGAATTGGCGCTATGATACAGATGGATAAAGAAGCTGGCAGAAAATATTACGGTGGAGATTAATGAATCAACCAACATTCATAATGATAAATGTTAAATTAAGTAACGGTGATATTTCTCGTCAATTTATCAATATGAATCGTATTGTCAGAATATATGAAAATAAAAATAAACAAATTATTTTGGAACTAAGTGATTACGAAGAATTAATATTAATGGATACCAATCTCGACGTATTAATGGATCGTTTCAAGTAAGTTATATATTTATAATAAATAAAAAAAAAAGGTTAATATGACATCACAAGAAATCTATGAAGTAATGGAATCGCATTGGTTAACGTTTAAAGAAAATCATGATCGTTTTCAAGCAAAAGGCGTAAAAAAAGCAGCTACGGTTGCAAGAAAATCAATTAACGAATTAAAAAAGTTAGCAACAAAATATCGTTCAACGCAATTAGCAGAAACTAAAGCAGAAAAATAATGATACGTTCAGTGCATCAGATTGTCGAATCTACGTTAAAAGCAATATTAACGGAAGCTCCTCCTCAAGAAACGGATAACGCACCATCAACATCCGCAAATTCGCTATTTACTCCAGCAGAAGAAAAATTTCTTGGTAAGTTTGATGCATATGGAACACAACAAATTGGTATCATTTATTCTTTATCTGATATCGGTGTACGAGAATTTATAGGTAGAAGCGGTAAAGATTTAAATATCACACCAAATATCCTATTAAGTTTACTTAGAAAAAATGCAATACGCATTGTTCCTTATACAGGTTGGGGTCGTAATAACGATTATACTATAGAATTACAATTATCTTTAGATGATGTAAAAGGATTAGGTGCTGAAGATAAAGAAAAAGTTGAAAAAGGTGAAGCTAGCGCAGGAGGAGGCGCTGGTGTTGCACCAACAGAGCCACCTGCAGGTGCACCAGAAGTTGCTTGGGTAGTTCGATATGGTGATATTTTAGTTGAAGCAGCAAAAATTACTAAAGCAATTCTGAAAGACCCTGTTCAAAAAACAAAAAATATCAAATCATCAGCTGAAAAAAACAAAAAAGCTGATAAAGATACCGAGAAAAAATCAAAAAATATCGGAGTGTCAGATATAAAATACAAAATGATTGATAAACTACCTAAACAATTTGTTAACTACCTAGATCGTATCATAAAAATGATACAAACTGATATATTAACAAATGATGATAAGGAACGTATAATAGGTGATATATTAAATATGTTGCAAAACAAATTAAAATTGACACCTAGACAAATACAGCAATCATATGAATTTTATAAATCACAGAAAAGATTGCAAAAATACATGGAAAAACTTTAGGTTTTATCATTTTTTTTCTATATTATTTGAATAAAGTTATATTAATTTAAATTTAAACAAAAATGAGTTATTACACAGCAAAAGTACAACTTATCGATGTAGTTGATACGCCAAAAGGACCAAAAGAAAAACGAATTACTGAAACTTATTTGGTAGAAGCTTTATCTGTTACAGAAGCTGAAGCTAAAGTTGTTAAAGATTTTCAAGGTTACAATTTTGATTTTGAAGTTAAGGCAGTTAACGCAAGTAAAATCATTAAAATTTTAGAATAATGTCATATAAAATAGGACAACCTGTCATTGTTACTCAAGAAGATGCAAATCGTGTAGCAATTATTCTAGATAAATTCATTGTTAATAAAGCAACTATGTATGATATCTTGTTTGAGAATCGTACGGCTATGACAATGGTCAACACAGCTAAATCTAAAAAAACATATATCAACAAAGAATTAACCGAACGTCTTTGTGATACAAAAATTGTAGTTCCTACAATGAATTACAATGAATTAGCAGATGCAGATCAATTACCAATTGTAAGAGCATAAAAATTTTATCATGTTAAATCAGTTACAAGAAAAAATTCAACGTTTACTTTACGGAAACGATCCAGAACATGTTCGTAGAGATAATCTAAAAGCAGATACTGATCCAGATTACATGTTAAATAGTCCTCAAGTTGTAGGATATAATACAACTGCAGAACAACAGTATTTATTTCAAAATTTAATTATCGGATTTGATCCGAATAATAGCAATATTTTGGATATTGGTTGCGGACGATGCGATTTATATGGTTTTATACGAGAAATGTATCCTAATGCCTTATTTGGATATAACGGAATTGATCATAATCCAATTATGACTGATTTAGCTAAGCAAAAGTACAATTTAGACATACAGCCTAACTCGTTTGAGAATGCAAAACTAAATAATCATGATTGGGTTGTAGCATCTGGATATTTTACACAAAGAAAATGTGATTCTGAAGATGCTGATCTCATGAAAATGTTTGAAGATATTGATAAAATGTATAATTTAGCAAATCAAGCAGTTTCATTCAATTTATTATCTCCAATCAATAATAAGATTCATGATGGATTCTTTTATGTTCATCCAGGTTTAGTTATGGACATGCTAATAGAAAAATATCGTTATGTCAATGTTCGACATAATTATTCAAACGACGTATACACAGTAACAATTTATAAAATTCAATAAAAATGACACGTAGTATTAACACCCCATGGGCTATTTCGGAAAAATATCAAAAACGTTATGGCAATGTATGGACAAATTTAGATTTCGTATTTGCTGAAAAAATTTCAGAAGAAATATTTAAAACAGATCCAATGAATACCAATATTGGTGAACTTTGCATTTACAATCAAAAACTTCAATTAACATATAAAGATCTTATCAATTATTCAAAATTTGTGCAGACTGCAATGGATGAAGCTTATGTATCTGGTACTAAATCTGATACATATGATGTTCGAATCAAATCGCAAACATTTACTTTGCAACGTCATGAATTAAGAAAATTAGCAGAAACTTTAAATGAAGCATTGATATCTTCGGTTCGTGCTTATGAGCTTGGTTTATATTTATAATAAACAAAGCGGTGTATAAGTATAAGTTTTCATATCGAGCTGATTCTTCTGCGGAAATTGTTGGTACGATATATGCTACATGTTTAGATGAAGCTATAGAAATTATAGCACAACTTAAACGATTACTTAAACATCAAGTTGTTGAATTGTTTAATATTGAAAGGGTAGAATCATGAAAACAATATTCTCACACATCAATATAAACTATGCAGAATGGCAGTATTTCAAGATGTTAGAAGATGCGGATAGATTGCATTATTTATTTGATATTTATGAAGTTGAACATCAAAAAGGTATTGGAAATATAGATTTATCTAAGTTCTTTCAATCCGTTAAGGATACTTTGCTTAACGAAGCAAAAAGAAATGAAGAGATGCAACTTCATGTAGAAAGCCTTAATCAAAATACACAACCAGATCAAGAACGTGTTGATGTAATGATTGATGATGAATCTATTATGTTGGAATCCAATAGTCTTCGTGCTTTACGGTTTGTATCTAATAAATTTATAGAATCTGGATATATTCTCTGCAGAGATCGTAACATGGAAAAAATGTTTCGTAAAGACAAAGTTACTAGATACTTACGAATATTTAAGATAGTAGATCAAATATCCAGTATATGCACTAATTAACGTGTAATGGCAAAAAAACAAAAAATTTCAGACAAATTACAAGCTAAATTTGATAAGCCGCAATTCCGAATAGGAGATGCGGTTTTCTTTTCTTGGCTAGGACAAAAACAATATGGTTATGTTATACGTATTAAAAAAAATACTTGGGGCGTTCAATACAATGTGGAATCATGCAGTGGAATTAAGTATCCGTGCGGCATCCAAATTCAGGGGCAAAAGACGAACTATAACACAGGATATATCTTCTTCGAAGAAACGAAGTCATTGGGAGATGCCGAGCTCATCAAACGCATTCAAAATACCCCAAAACACCGAAGAGCTACAACAGTTTCTATCAACTCCGCAGGGTCAAAAGATGAAAGCTCAATATGCAATTCGAATGGCGGAGGAGATGATGCAAACGACGATTCTAAAACTAGAAAAACTAGAAAAAAGCGATCTACCAAATCAGATGTTGTTTCACCTAGCACTTCTGGAACTGGCAGAAATAATACAACGAAACGAAAAGTTGTTAGAAACTCAGAGTTAGACTCGGCTATTGAAAAACAACGTAACTTTTTAAATGGATTTGTTAAACGTTAAATTTATTTTTCTAACATGCTGAAGATCAATTTGGATAATCGTTGCCTTTGCGGTTCAGATTTATTTAACCACCAACTACTACGTCCTGCTTCTTTAAGTTGTGCATATAAATCATCTCTCCAGTATTTCAATGATAATGGTTGATCTTTTCTATTATAAAGTTTAGTAGTATTTCGAAATTCAATATTTCCTAAATTACGTAATGCATAAAAATCATCAATTGCATTTCTAACCTCAGGTGATATAAATCCTATAGAACGTCCGCCCCATTTTTTACCACTACGTAATTTATATAAATAATCAAAACCTTTATCTTTATCTTTTTTTGTTAAGTTGTCAATTTTTTTAACTAATAAAGAAAATTGTCTAGTCCAATCTCTGCTTAATCCATAAGATGATGACCATCTAGGACTTATTAATTTTTTTGTTGCTAATGTTATAAAATCACGATCAGATAATATTGAATTTCTTAATGTTATACTCGGCAACGCATTATAATTAATTCGTTGTTGTGTAATTTTAACACCAGTACTAGTTTTTGTTCTACGTTTAGCATTTGGATATGCAGCTTTTAAATCATTCCATAAATCAGAATCTTTATCATATTTTTTTAAAATATCATATGCATCATCTAATGTAAGTTTTCCTGAACGTAATTGTTCAAATGTAGATTTAATTAATTCAGCAGTCATCAATTCTTTGACACCGGGATTTCTAACTAACATTGCTTCATATTTAGCAATTTCATCATCAGTTAGTCCAGCTTGTTTTAATTTTGATGGATTATCTAATAATTCTTTTATCGCACGGATATGACCTTTTTTAGATTTTAATGTCCACTTGCTTATAAGTTTGCTAATACGTTTACCACCCATATATGCTAAAAATGGAATTTTTAATTTTGCAGCAATTGCTACTAATACTGAACCAATAATTGCTGTCCATGTTATAGTATCGAGTCCAATTCCAGATCCCGAATCAGCTGGCGGTTGTATTTCATTGATTGCAGATTTGTGATATTTTTTTGAATTCATATTATTTTCCTCGTGCAAGATTTTTTCTTGCTTGTTGAATATATTGATCGATTTGTTGAGATGCTAATTCAGCTTGACGTTGTTTGAATTTATTCTGAACATAATCAGATGTAAATGCATAATCATACGCTATTGTCGGAACAACTACTTGAGAACCAACAAACCAAGTACCTTTTTTTGTGCCTTTTGTTATCCAATCGACTCCCTTTAAGGAATATGGATTAAGTTTTCCAGATTCAATACCTTTAGCAGTCATATCCATAAGTTTTGATTTAATAGCATCTTTTCGCATTGCTACTTGTATCAATGCCTCTCTTTCTACTTTCGTAAGTGTATGTACAGCTTGTTTATTTGCAAGTTTCGTTACAATATTTTTTATAAACGGTTTTATTGCAACACCGGCTTTAGCAGCTAAACGACCTATGCCAGGTAGTAATGTTAATGTAGCTATTAAACCAGCTTCATAATATTGTCCTTCCTCCCAAAGATATTTAGCATCCAATAAACCTAAACCACCAGATAAAAACGGACCAATTATGGGAATAATTGAAGTTACTACTGAACTTGTAAATAACATTTCATGCCGGAACTCTTTCCAATTTTCTTCATCTCTAGTTTTCCATTGTTCCGGATATAATTTATATGCAATATCTAAAGCAGTTTGTGTCATTCTACCAGTACCGGCATAATCACCAAAACGTTTATCTGCTGCAGATGTTTTATATGGATCTGTTTGAACATATCTTAAATCTTCCCATGGTACCAATTGTGTTATGATAGTATCCCATTGAGATTGTGGGATAACGCCGGTCATTAAATGATCTGCTACATCTAATCGATCGTTTAACGGCATAAAAGATCTAAGATACGCAGCAATTCCCGCACCACCGGTTAATTTTTGTAATTCAGCACGTACTTTTTGGTATTGTTGCAAATCGTGTATGTTACGTTCAATTACTTTTTTAGCAAATTCTTCATCATCCAAAACATATCCTTTAGAATCATAAATTAATTGTGCAATTTTTGCAGCATTCCAAGGTGTTACTGTTGCTGATTTTTCTTGTGCAGATAACGGCTTTGATTTTATTGTTGATTTGGGTTGTTCTGATAATGAAACACGGATAGACTCTTCTAAAATTATATCCGATAAATTTATTTTTTTTACATGTTTCATATTAATAAATATCCGTAAAAAAAGTTTATATGATATTAGGACGTACGGATTTTTTTTCTTATATTTATAGTATAATAAGAGAGTATTCATTTAAATTTTACCGTTATGAAAAAGTTATTTTTTATTGTAGCAATCACAGTGTCTAACATTATTATTGCACAAACCGATCATAAACAACGACAAATTGATCTTTGGTATGAAGGATTGAGGAATGACAGTGTATTTCTTTCACAAAACAAAATAGATGAGCAAAAATTAAGATTGGCAATTTTAACTGAGATTAACTCACAACGACAACAACATCATTTATCTAAATTAACTATTGCATCTTTGCAAGAATGTAACAAAGCTTCAAAATTTGGAGATTCACTTATTCGAGAAGGTATTCTAGGACATAGTAAAGATCCGTATTACAGTGAAATTTGCATTGCAACTACTATTTCTACAGGTGATTACAAAAAAACAGAAGGTATTTATGTTTATTTAGCAAAAGATTTAGTAAGCATATGGATGAATTCTCCAGGACATAGATCTTGTATATTAAATCCTGTAAATAGCGTTGCCGCAGTAGGTAATGCTTATGGTCCGATATCGGGAAAAGAGTGGGGTCGTACTTTTAGAAGTGTTGTAAGATTTTTTTAATAAAAAAATGGGATAGAATCAATCTATCCCATTTATACTATTTAAAATATTGGACATGGTACTGGTTTTTTAGTACTCATTGGATATAATACAACTCTGCCTCCTCCCTGTGGTGGTGGTGGTATTTCTATACGATTCCAAATTAAACTAATTCTCCATTTGCCTTGACCAGAATATTCTGCTTCCGGTTCTTCTGGTGGTTTTGGCATTCCTACTAATACAAATGCTCCAAAATTAGATCTATATGGAGCATATATTTTTTCGTATTCGGCTTTTTGTGATGGATCTAATTTTCCCTCGGCATCAAATTTCCATCGTATTCCATTTGGTCCAAAAGCTCCATTAGCATCCTTACCATATTCGGCACCTTGATTTGGTTTTGCATCTGATTGTTGTTTTACTATTTGTAAAGCTTTAGTATCTGGATTTGTATCTATAGCTTCTCGTAATGCCGTTTCAATTGAAGCTATACGATCTTTAACTAGTATTTCATTATTTGCAGCAGAAGATACTTTAGCTAATGTCCCCGGCCCAGTATATCTTGTATATACTTTACTAGTACTAGCACCGGCATTATATTGTATTTCTGTCAAAGTTACTCCTTCAGATTTTAATGCATTAACGGCTATTTGTAACGTTTCGGCAATTTTTGATTTTTGTTCTGCGGTGAGTTGAGATTGATTATCACCAAAGAAATTTTGAGATTCGGTAGTATTACCTTTTGATATATCTGGATATGTTACTGCTTGAATAATAGGATTCTTAGCATCAGCTTCCTTTTCTGTACGAATTACGGTACTAAATTCTGTTGCAGGTGCAATTATAATTTTATCTACTCCTTTTATTCCTAGACTAAGTTTTTTATCTTCTTTTCTTTTTTCTAATTGTATTTGAGCTGCTTTTAATAAATCAATTTTATCTGCATCGGTGATTGATGCAATTGCAACTTTTGCAATTTTTTCTGTTGTTTTTCCGGTTTTATCTTTTACTTGTGCAGAAAAATTAGAAATAAATTTTTGCATTTCTTGAATATTACCTGGAAGAATTATTAAAGTAAATGGATTTTGTGGATCGTTTCCGCCGACAAATTTATATCTATCATTTCTACTAATTTGCCTACATAGATTAAGTAACGAAGGAAGTTGTTTTTCAACATCTACGTATACATTTTTTGATTTATTCGTTTTTAATAGATCGACTAGTTGTTGAAATACAGGTTCCAATTTAGCGTAATTTACGCTTACTGAAATATTTTTTCCGCGAAATCCAGATTCATCAAATTTACGTTTAACAATATCAAATGTATTAATAATAACATCTGTATTTTTAATAAAATTTTGATTACTGGCATCAGTTACACCACGCCAATATTGTAAAGATCTTCGTGCTAATGGTTTATCTTTTTTAGCTAATTCAATTAATCGTCCAATTACGTCATTATATACCGGAGATTGTTTTACATCTGCAGAATCTGCTAATTCTTCAATAGATTTTGGAATAGCATTTGGATCGGTAGTCGCAGCTGCTTGTTCAATTAATTGTTTTAAAGTTCGAATTGATTTAGAATCTAAATTTTTAGCTCCAAATCTTAGCATATTTTCTGCTAATAGTTTTTCTAAATTCATATTGTTATTATTCCTTTAAGGGTTCTTTTAATAAATATATGATAGTAAAAAAATCATTAAATTTTGATTTTTCATATAATTTTCTTATATTAATAAAAAAATACTATGATTAGACACGGCTATTGTTGCATCAACATGCAATTATCATCACAAGGCATCCGTACCGGGCGCACAATGATTGACAGAAAGTTTAAACTTGGTGGTATGCAACTTGCTTCGGATATTGCACTCGCCAATGCACGAGACTTGTTACCTATCCTGCAATGGAACGAACAACACGGCATTCGTCTATTCCGTATTGGTAGTGAGATATTTCCTCGTTGGAATCATTATGAATTACAAGATTTGCCGGGCATTGATGAGATTACTCAGCATTTACGTGCCGCAGGTGATTATGCACGTGCTTATGGTCATCGTCTTACTACACATCCTGGTCCGTTTCATATCTTAGGTAGTCCTGATCCAGTTGTTGTTGAGAATTCTATCGTTGGTCTTGAACGACATTCTGAGATGTTTGACCTCATGGGTTATGCTCCTAGCTTTGACAATCTTATTAACATACATGTAGGTGCGACTTATGGTGATAAGACAACGACTATTGCACGATGGATTCAGAATTGGTATCGTTTATCCGATTCTCTTAAACAGCGTCTCGTTCTAGAAAATGACGATAAGGCGTCCATGTATTCAGTTCGTGATTTGTATGAGCGTGTGCATTCCGAAATTGCAATTCCTATTACGTTTGACTATTGGCACCATACATTCAATACTGGTGACTTATCCGAACAAGAAGCATTTTTTATGGCTCGTAGCACTTGGGAGCGACATGGTGTTACTCAATGCACACATTACTCCGAGTCTCGACGACGCGAGGCACAACGACTCATTGAAGGTATCTGTGATAAGCACGGCATTGCTTGGGATGATTTGCCGAAGTGGCCGACATTTGCCAAGATGTACAAGGAGTTTAGCAAGATCAAGGAGCAAGCTCATGCCGACTTTATTTTACAGCTTCCTGACACTTATGGTGTTGTAGATCTTGATGTTGAGATTGAGGCTAAGGCTAAAGAGCAGGCTTTGATGAATGTAGGAATTGACTGTCATAAATCATCATTAATTTTAGGATAATATATTTATATATGATAATTTAAAACAAGGAAGTTATGGCATATTACAAATTCAAAGCAAAAATTACTGATGACATCGATGATGCAATTAACATTGTACAAATGGTTGGAAAAGCACTAAATGAAGGCAAGACAGATAAAGCATCTGCATTATCTAATTTAGCTGCAGCATTAAAAAAATTGGAATCAGCTCGATATTATATAGACCGAGAATAAACAATGAAACATGTATTTCCTTATGTTGTATTGTTAGCTGCATTCGCATTAGCTGGTTCAGCAGCATATTATAGCGTATTTGGATTGAGCAAATTATTTTCATCTCAAGCACTAGCAATTGTCATATTAGCCGGATCATTAGAAGCATCTAAATTAATTTCAGCATCATATCTTCATAGATATTGGAATGAAGTTAGTATAGCAATACGAAGCTATCTGATGATTGCAGTGTTTATTTTAATGTGCATCACATCATTAGGAATATATGGTTTTCTAGTATCAGCATATCAGGATACTGCATATAAATTTGAAAATTTAGAAACTGTAGTTAAAAACTTACAAACTAAAAAATCTAGATTTGAAATGCAACTATCTCAAATTGATGCAGAAAAGAAAACGGTTAATCAAAACATTGCATCATTGACAGGCGCTTTATCTAACAATGTAATTCAATATACGGATCGAAATGGCAATCAAGTAATACGTACCAGTTCAGAAAATCGTCGTGCATATGAATCACAATTACAATCTGCTAATTTGCGATTAGATCAATTGACTGCAAAACAATCTGCTTTAAGTGATTCCGTTACGGCTGTAGATTTTCAAATAATTGAATTGCAAACAAATTCAGATGTAGCTGCAGAAATAGGTCCATTGAAATATATTGCTAAAATTACCGGATCTAGTATGGATACTGTAGTAAATTGGTTGATTATACTTTTAATAGTTGTTTTTGATCCATTAGCCATTGTATTGCTAATTTCTGCAAATAAAGCATTAGCACGTAAAATTGAATCAACAGTTGTTGTAAACACAGAACCTGTAGTTGAGGAACCAACAATTATTGTAGAATCTATACCAGAAGAAATTAAAATAGAATCACAACCACAAACGGTTATAAAAGAAACTCCAAAAGCACCGGAGATATTGTCATATTGGAATAAAATAAGAAATGAAAGATCGAAAAGGAAAAAATAAACCTGCAAAAGGGTTTAAACGGTTACAATGTAAATATTGTGATAATGTATCAGAACGAGTAGATGAAAAAGCTGATTCTATTACCTGTTGGAAATGCACAATGAAATTAGTTAATGGCGAAATCTTGGAATTACGCAAGTAATCTTCTATTATTTATATAAACTATGTTAGAAGCAGAAAAAATAAAATCTAATTGGGAACAGTATCGAGCAATTGTTAATGCAACATTTCCTAGTAGAGCTGATCAATTAAATCGTTTATATGATGATTTAGAAGACCGAATGGTTATGATGCCAGCATCATCTATTGCGCACTTTCATAATGCATTCGCCGGAGGTTATGTTGATCATATACTTCGTGTTATTGATTGTACTAAAGCATTGTACGTTACATGGAAATCTATGGGTGCTGATATGTCAGGATATACCGAAGAAGAAATGATATTTGCAGCAATGCATCATGATTTAGGTAAAGTAGGTTTTCCAGGTGATGGTAATGAAGTATATCAAGTTGAAACTTCGGATTGGCATCGCAAGAATCAAAATAAAATGTACAAACATAATGAAAACATTCCATTCACAATGGTACCAGATCTTTCAATTTGGTTGTTGCAAGAATATGGTATTAAAATGTCTTGGAATGAATATCAGGCAATTAAGATTCATGATGGAATGTATGATGATGCAAATAAACCGTATTTTGTTGCTAGATCCGCTCAAGCTAAATTAAAGACTAATTTACCTATCTTGCTTCATCATGCAGATCACATGGCAGCTCAAATTGAGTATGAGCGATGGAGAAATAAAGATAATGCTACTCCGAAGCCAGTTGTAGAAAAAAGCAAAGTAACAAAAAGTAATGGACTTAAAAACTTAGCAGAAAATAATCCGGATGTTGAAAAAACATTGACGGATATTTTTAGTGCATTTAATCAAGATTAATATGATATTTTTAATTATTACCAACATACTACTAATGTTAGGTGTTTCATATGCAAGTTATCGTGTATGGTATTTAGCAGGAGTATTAGCTGAGGCTCAAGATTATATTGAAGATCTTCAAAAATATGAAGAAGACTTAGAAGTAACTAATCGCTACATGTTTTCTAAAATTGATGAAGCATATCAAGTAATGCAACAGATAGACCGATTAGGTGCATTTGAAAAAGATGACGAAGCTGGTACAACGTTTCAATTATTGGCAGAAGTAATTACAGAACTTAAAGAACAATTCAATGGCGAAGAAGAAGAAAAAAAGTAATGTTTACTTTACTAGGATAACAGAATTAGCAATACTGGGTTACAATAAAACCGATAACTCGATATTAAGAGAAAAAATCTATAGACGATTTATTTATCCTGCATTTATGAAGATGGCTGAAAATTTAATTAATACAATTAAGCCTACATACATTGATTCAACGTTTACTGATTTGCAAACCGATTTAGTTACATTTTTAACCGAACGATTATCAAAATTTAATCCAAATGCCGGCAAAGCATATTCTTACTATACTAGAACATCATATAACTATTTGATTGGTGAAAATGATCGTGCTTATAAAAAATTAAAAGCTGATACTTTAGAATTAAATATAGATGAACAACGCAACGTAGTAACTGAAATGCATAATGATGAAATGCGCGAAACGTTGGAATATTTTATGGATGCTTACGTTGAGTATTGTTACAACAATTTAAACTATATTTTTACAAATTCTACAGATATTCATGTTGCTGATTCAATTCTTCATATTTTTGAACACCGAGAATTGATTGAAGACTTTAATAAAAAACGTCTTTATATATTAATTCGTGAACGCACCGGATTAGACCCTTCACAAACAAATGCCGTAACACGAGTAGTAAAAACATTGAAACAAATATACGATGATGCATTTCTAGAATATGAACGTGCAAACTTCATAAATCTGCCTTTTTAATATTTATTTTAAAGGATATTGCGTTATGGATAAGAATGATGAATTATTCAAAGGAACTAGTTTTGCAGACTTGATGTCCGATGTGTATCATAATTCTAAAAAGAAAGATCGTCAGATCAATCAATTGATTGCTCAGTTGCAACCATTAATAAAAAATGCATCTGATGCAACTATTATAGTTCCACTTATCAAAGAATATTTAGATGTATCAGTTAAAAATGATGATCATCTAGTAAAATTAACTGCAATCGTACAGCGTTATATTTCAACTAAACAAACTATTTCTGGTGCTGATGGTCTTTTAAGTGATGAAGAAAAACAACAACTACTTAAAGTGGCTGAGCAAACATTATCTTCGGAACTAGAAGATGAACTAGATAAAATCACAGAAGATGATGTTGCACTGCAACAAAAAATAGATCAAGCAAAATCTAAATTAGGAAAAGATGTAAATGAATCAAATTGAATTTGATATTGCAGAAGTATTAGAATACAATGACACATATCAATACATAGATCCTGCTCAAGCAAATACCAACGTTGGTAATTTATTTTCAATCAAAGTTAGATCGTGTTTACATTATTTCAATAAAAAACCTTTTATAGTTCGACCGGGTACTGCTAATATTAAACAAATTCCATTAGTTGGAGAAATAGTTTTAATTTATCGTACATTTAATCAAGCTTCTGATTCAACACAAAAAAGAGAGTCATGGTATTATCTTCAAACACTAAATATTAATTCATCAACTAATGCTAATTTATTGCCAGGTTTATCGGGTGGTAAAACACAAACTGAAATTGATAATACTAAACCAGGAAAAACTTTTCAGTTAAAAACAGTATCTCCATTACAGCCATATGAAGGTGATGTAATTATTGAAGGTCGTAATGGAAATAGTATTCGTTTTAGTAATACAATATCTACAGGCGGATCATATTATAAATCTGCTTTATGGAACGGAACTGTTTCTACAGAATCTACTGCAACAGATCCGATTATAATATTATCAAACGGTCGAAAAAATTTAACCGATCGAAAATTTGTTACAGAAGATATTCAAACCGATGCATCTTCTTTGTATTTAACAAGTACACAGAAACTTACAAATTTTAAATTAAATAATACTATTCGACAAGGAAAAAAATCTGAATCGGATTTTTCTAATTCTCAACTTATCGGTGTTGCAGATCGTATAACTTTAAAATCTAAACAAGATGTGATTGTTTTAGATTCAGAGTTTGCAATTGAATTAAATGCTCCAACATTATCTATTGGACTAAAAAAAGAAAAAGAACCTGGATTACATAGTACTGCAGTTATAAAATTATTTAAACTTTTCATTCAATTAATGAATGGAGGATTACTTGATAGCAGTGGAGTTCCGGTTACAGCCGACCCTACAATTTTATCTCAAATTAGATCTGAATTAAAACGGGCAAAAAATAAAAATATAAATCAAGATACATTTTAAGGATCGCAATGGCTACATTATTTCCGTTTAATCTTATATCAGGTGTTCCTATTAAAATTTTAAATCAATTTTTAAAACCTGTTAATAAACAATTGAATAAATTAGATGAATTAGCAAATGATTTAAATAATTCTGTTTCATCTCTATCAAAAAATGCTTCTTGTGATGATATTGAAATTGTAATTTTAAAAAATAAATTGCAAATACTATTAGAATCTATAGAAAATATGCAACAATTGGCTCAATTTTTTCCACAAATTTCTACAGGGCTTCGTACATTGAATACTACTGCGTTATTTGTCGGAGCTGCTCAATTAGCAATACCTAGTGCTCCAGGCGTACCGCAAGGTCCTATAGGTCAAACAATTGCATCTTCTGCAGATACTGTTGCAGCCATAAAAGCTTGTATAGTTGTACTACAAAATGTAATTGAAAGTATCAATGATTCATTGCAAGATGCATCAGAGGCTGTATCTAATGCAAATAGTGCTATAAATGATATTTGTAAAAATACCGATGCAGCAGGAGATGATGATGGTGCACTTGATCCAATTAATTTAGATGATTTGGAAGATAGATATTTTAGTGAATTTTACAGAAATATTAACGTTTCAGATGAAGATTTGCAACAAAGATTAGATACGATACAAAAATTAATTGATGAACAATTAAATATACAAACAAATTTAAATGAAGCTCCTAGTAGAGTTTTAACTGGAATAGGGGTACCAAGAGAAACTTTAGGACAGCCTGGAGATTATTATATTGATGAACGTACACAAACTATATACGGTCCTAAAGTAAACATCGATAGTTGGAATTAATCATATTTTTAATAACTCCATATTTATTATAAAATATTCATATGGATAGTAAAACATTAATACAAGCACTAAAACGGGTAGTACGTGAAGAAGTACGTTCGGTTATTAAAGAAGAATTGACGGAAATTCTTCGAGAGGGGTTACAATCTACTGTTAATGAAATGGCACAACCTAAAAAAACATCTAATATGCCAGGACATAGAAATACGCCGTCTCCAACATCTCGTAAACCAAAAGTACAATTCAACGAAAATAAATGGGCATCTATATTAAATGAAACTGATGCATTAGTTGAACAAGGACCAATGGCAATGAATAGTTTTAAAGATATAATGAATGAAGGTATGGAAGAAATTCGAATGACATCTAGAGATGCTGTTAATTTTGGTGCTATGCGACAAAATATGAAAGAATCAATGGGATTAGCTCCACAAGCTCCTAAAGTAATGGAAGATCCTGAGACTGGAAAAGTTTATGAAGTTGATCCAATTGTACAACAAGCTATGACTCGAGATTATTCTGGATTGATGAAAGCTATTAATAAAAAGAAAGGTATGTAATGGCATTTGTTTTTGAAAATATTAACAATGCTACTACTACGCAAGAAACTGCTTTTGGAGCTAAATTTACAAATAAACAATCAATATTTCAAACCGTATATTCAATACAAAAACAAACACGTGAAAATTTAAAAACATTGCTATTAACACGTGTCGGTGAAAGATATATGCAACCTAATTATGGTACTAATTTATTAAGTATTGTATTTCAACCTAATACAAATGAATTAAAACCAGAAATACAAGATATAATACAAGATCCAGTAACATATTGGTTACCTTACATAACTATTGAAAATATCGATATCGTAACAGCGGAAGATGATCCTACGTTACCACATCAAATTAAAATCAGTATACAATACAGCATACAAAATTTTGATACTGAAACAATAACAATATTTGCAAACAATGATAATACATTATCAGTAGTATGAGTTCATAATGGAAGTAAAAAAAGATGTATCATATTTAGGAAAAGATTTTGGTCAAATACGTAGAAATTTGATTGAATTTACTAAACAGTATTTTCCGAATTCTTATACCGATTTTAATGAATCATCACCTGGTATGTTGTTTATTGAGTTAGCAGCATATGTAGGCGATGTTTTATCATTTTACGCAGACACTAATTTAAAAGAATCATTATTAGAACAAGCAACTGAACGTGCTAATGTATTTGATTTAGCTCGTGCTTTAGGTTATACGCCGAATAATGCAATACCGGCATACGTAAATTTAGATGTATATCAATTAGTTCCATCAATTGGTACTGGAAATGCTGTAGCACCAGATTTTAACTTTGCACTTTCAATTAAACCCGGAATGCGAATAAGACAAAAAGATGGGCCAGCTACGTTTAGAACTTTAGATTCAATTGATTTTAATTTTTCATCATCTATAGATCCAACTGAAATAACAGTATACGAAAGTGATGATACTACAAACTTACCTACATATTATCTTTTAAAAAAATCTGTAAGAGCTGTTTCTGGTCAAGTTAAAACAGCTACATTTACATTTGGATCTCCGATTGCATATGATAAAGTAGTATTGCCTGATACTAACGTTATAGAAATTGTATCAGTTACAGAGTCTGATGGTGATAATTGGTATCAAGTACCTTATTTAGCACAAGATACTATTTTTGAAGATGTACCTAATTTGTTAGAAAATGATCCTGATTTATATTTGTATAGATCATCATCTCCTAGTTTATTAAAGCTTAGAAAAACATCAAAACGTTTTGTATCTAGATTACGAAGTGATAATAAATTAGAATTACAATTCGGAGCAGGTGTTTCTGATAATAATGATGAAGAAATAATTCCTAATCCAGATAATGTTGGAAATGGTTTAGCAGGATTTAGACGTACGGTAGATATTGATATAGATCCATCAAACTTTTTATATACTAGAGCATACGGGCAGGCTCCATCTAATACTACATTAACAGTAACTTATACTGTCGGAAATGGTATATCGGATAATGTTGAAGCAAATACATTAACGAATATTGATTTTATAGAATACAATGAAAATATTAATTCAACTAATAGTGCTGCATTAGTTAATTTTGTCAAAAGTACAGTTGCTGTTACAAATACAGTTCCTGCAACTGGTGCAAAAACTGCAGATACATTAATTGATATAAAAAATAATGCATTGGGTAGTTTTGCATCGCAAAATCGTCTAGTAACTAGAGAAGATTATATCATTCGTGCATATTCAATGCCAGCAAAGTATGGAAGTGTTGCAAAGGCATATATTGTTCCCGATGACCAATTATCACAAAAACAATTGGTTGAAACTAGAATTGCAAATCCATTAGCAATGAATATGTATGTTTTAGGTTTTAATTCATCAAAACAATTAGTTGCATTGAATGATGCAGTAAAAGAAAATTTAAAAACATATTTAAATTACTATAGAATATTAACAGATGCAATAAACATTAAAGATGGATTTATTATCAATATAGGAATTGATTTTGAAATCTCAGTTCGTCCTAATTACAATAGTAATGAAGTTTTATTGAAATGTATTAATGAATTAAAAAGTTTTTTTAATGTTGATAAATGGCAAATTAATCAACCAATAGTTAAATCAGACATTACTAATATATTAGCACAAGTTTCTGGAGTTCAATCTGTAATTGGATTTACTTTGAAAAACTTATATGATTCTGATGCAGGATATTCTGGTAATATTTATGATTTAACAAGTGCTACAAAAACCGGTGTTATTTATCCTTCTCTAGATCCTAGTATTTTTGAAGTTAAATTTCCGGATCAAGATATTAGAGGACGGGTAGTAAATTATTAAGGATGATTCATGTTTAGAATATTTTATGCACAAAAAGATGCAACGTTGTACGAATCAGTTCCGAATTATAATACTGGTATAGATGAAATACTAGAAATTGGAAAACGTTTAGATACTGATGGTGAGACTTTATTAAAATCTAGATCAGTAGTTAAATTTGATATGGCAGAAGTATCAGCATCATTATCTAAATATGGAAAAACAGTTAATGATTGTAAATTTGTATTGCAGCTATTTACATCTCATGCAAAAAATTTACCGTCAGATTATACAATTGTTGCAAAATTAGTAGGACAAGATTGGATTAATGGTACTGGATTTTTAGCAGGAACTACTACTGATGGTGTATGTTGGAATTATCCTATATCTGCTAGTTCATGGTATTCTAGCAGTCAAAACGTTCAAATTGGTTCTAGTACATTGTATGTTGGCGGATTAGGTACTGGTGGTAGTTATATGTATCAATCACAACCGTTAAGCTCATCCGCGGGTTTAGTAACGTCTGAATCATTTTCTTATCGTACTACAGATCTTAATATGGATGTAACCGATGCTGTTAAGATTTGGTTGAGTGGTAGTAGTGGTGCAACTATACCCAATTATGGATTTTTATTACAGTATTCAGATGCAAATGAATCAGATAGTTCTATAAAAGGTTATGTTAGATTCTTTTCTAGAGAAACTCATACAATTTATGTTCCTAGATTAACTATGTATTGGGATAATAGCACTTTTACAACAGGATCTCTAACTTCGATAGACACTGAGTCATATATTACATATACGCGCGTAAAACCTACGTATAAAGATACTGAGGTTGCTAAAATTAGAATATTTGGACGTGATAAATATCCTAGAAAATCACCTACTAATATATTCCCGATTGAAACAGTTAAGTATTTACCTACAACAACATATTACACAGTTATCGATGCTCTTACAGATGAAACCATAATTCCATACGATGATATTTATAGTAAAGTGAGTTGTGATTCTACTAGTAACTTTATTTATTTAGATCTAAACGGATTGATGCCAGAACGTTATTATCGTTTAGAATTAAAAATTAAAGATGGAATTGTAGAAGATTATATCACAGATCAAATTTACTTTAAAGTGATTCGATAATGGCAAAGAAAAATATAACAACACAAGGTACACCAATACAAGGATTGTTAACTCAAACTTTAAGTAATGTATTTGATGTAAATAATTTAGCTAGTATTAAATCTAAACCTTCCGATGATTCTTTAGATCGATTTAATACATTGGATTATGCTTTAGTTACAAAATACGTACAAAACGGATTAACTGTAACTAGTAATAATGTTAATATACATCCTAGAGATACTGCTGGAAATATTATAATGCAAGAAAATTCTGCAGAAAATCCTTTATTAATTATTGAACCAACTACTACTAAAATTTCAACAACATCAATGTTACGAGTTTTAGATACTAGATTTGAATATTATAAATTTCCAGTTACGCGTGTTGATATTGCAGCATTACCGGAAATTGATTTATCTGATTTAGTTTCAGATCCACCGGATCCGTTTTATGCTAGATATAAACCATCAGCTGATCAACAAATATTCGGCGGCCCATCACTAATAGCTTCAGGTATAGAATTAAGTAACGTTGTAGATGGATTGCCTCAAGCTACTGCTAATGCTTATACCGTAAATCAAATTGTTAAAGATAGTGGTAAAAATTTACGAGTTCGAGCTAGAATACAACATTCGTTTATAGGCGAATCTGGAGAACGAACAATTAATTTTGAGGATTTAATAGATGCTAACAATTTTGGAGATCCAAATAATCCTGCTGATGTTGCAGAAGCTGAAGCGGCCGCTCTTGCACAAGCTACACAACAACTAGTTGAAGGATTTCCTGGATATATGGATTTTTATATAGGTCGCGGAGGAACTTCTGGATTAAGTAGAGAATTTGCAGGTCCATTTGGTAGTGGACAATCCGGATTGTTACAGCCGGGGCAAACTCGTTTTGTTGATATAGATTTTATAATTGAAAATAAAGATTTTCAAGTTGGAACAACTTTTGGTATTAACGCTAAAACAGGACAAATTGACGGTCATTTTATTAAAGTCGATGAAACATTTTTATCAATAACCGATGCAAGTAAAAATGTTGATGATTTTAATAGACCAGTATAAATATGTTAACTCAATATAAAAATATCGATCAAATACAAACAGCACCAGCTTCGGTGTCGGCAGAACGTATTGACAATAAAAAACTTCAATTTGTTAGTTATGATATAAACAAATCGATATATTTTAATACCGATATAACTACGCAAACCGATGCATCTAGAATTGAAATACATGTTTATTCGGGAGATTCTTGGATAACCGGTACGCATAAAGTTGCTATACGAAATTCTATACCAACATATGTAGATAAAATTACCAATCAACAAATTAATTTTTCAGTACAACCAGTTGCAATCGATTTATATGATGAATTATCTAAATTAAGTTTAACTGCTGGAAATTTTAGAATTTCTGTAAACTTTTTTAAAAATTTAATAGGTAATTACGAACGTCAACATTTACGAATTGATGAAATATCTCCAGATCGTACGGAACTTAGATTACGTGCAATAGATGCTGAAGATCCTGAGTTTTTATCTCAAATTACAAATTACATACAAACGGTAAAACAAACTTCAAGTCGTTGGTATAAACCATATCTATTAAATTTTAGCAGAAATCGCTGTGCATTATTTGTTAATAGTGTCGTAGTTGGTGAATATTTGTATGTAAAACTATATGAGCCGTTGCCAGCTGATATAGAAACAGATTTTAAATGTTGGGTAGTTGAAGAACAAAAATCTCCATATGTAGATAAAATTTCTATATTACCTTTTGTTACTAAAAAACAATACAATAAATTAGCCAATCCAAATTGGTATGCAAATGCATCTTATAATATTTCTGCAGAAACGGATTTAAAAACATGGACGGATTTATTAGGATCATCTGTACAAACATCACAACAAATTGTAGATGCGTATTTTTCTGGTTCGTTAAGTGGTGTTAAATTAAATATAGATTATTCTGATTTTAATAATTTTATTTTTTATAGTTCTGCAACAGAACGTTTGCAAAATTTTAAATATAAACTAGAATTACTAGAATATTATAATTCACAAAGTATTGTAATATCGCAATTATCTGGAAGTGTTGCTACAACAAATGCTGCAGATTATAGCAAACAACAAACTAATTTAATTAGCGGATTTGATGCATTTGAAAAGTTTTTATACTATGAATCATCATCTAGATTAACTACACACAATATACCATTAGAAAATCCTAATGTTCCACAAATTACCGGTAGTTATATCACACCTGTTCCTAAATCTAATTCAACTATACCATATACATTATATCCAGTTAATAGTACACAATTTAAAACATGGTTTTCTGGAGTATATGATAGCGCTAGTTTATATGATGATAGAAATTACAATTCATTAAATAAAGCAATACCGGAATTTATTAAATTTGATTCTACCAATGAAAATTTAGCTACATTTGTTAACATGTTAGGTCATCACTACGATATACTTTATATGTATATCAATCACATGACCAAAATACATAAACGTGAAGAAAATCCTAAATTAGGTATGCCAAATGAATTGTTATATTCCGTAGCAAAACAATTTGGTTGGAATTTAACTGAAGGAAATCAATATCAGGATTTATGGCAATATGTATTAGGTACTTCTGAAACAGGAGTTCCATTAACAGGATCCAATACAGTTGGAGATCCATCAGTGCCTGGTCGTGATATGACATACGCTGTTTGGAGACGAATTGTTAATAATCTCCCATTACTATTAAAATCTAAAGGTACTAAACGAAGTGTACAAGCATTGTTATCATGTTATGGAATTCCACAATCTATAATGACAATTAAAGAATATGGAGGACCTAGATTAGAACGTGCGCCGGTATATGAAAAATTAAATTTTGATTATGCATTAGATTTAAGCGGATCTGCCGCAGGAACAGTCACTACATTTTATTCACAGTCAATCAATACCGTAGAACTTAGATTTCGAACTGCAGATGTAGAAGATTTTCCTGGAATTCCAAATACGATGAATTTATTTAATATAGGTTCTCATGCAGTTACAATAGATTTCGTTAGTGGAAATAAAGGTACGATTAGTATTAATGGTACAGGATCTGCTGCAATACAATTATTTGATGGAGAATGGACAACTGCAATGCTACGTACATCAGCAAGTAATTTGCAAGTTGTAGCAAAACGTTCTAAATATGGTAAAATTGTAGCAGCAGTTTCTGCTTCAGCAACAGGTTCATTTCCTTATTCTGGATCTGTTACATTAGGTGGAACTAGTACAGGCGCCTCTAGATTAGTAGGTCAATTGCAAGAATTAAGATTATGGTCTAGCAGTTTATCAGATAGTGCATTTAATAATCATGTTAAAGCTCCTAGTGCATATAACGGTAATTTAGATACATATTCAGAATTAGTATATCGTTTACCGTTAACTCAAAAAATCAATCATACATTAACTGCAAGTTTATCTGGAGTACAACCAGTTTCATCTACAATAACATCTTCTTTTGCATCTTGGACTTTAGCAACACCATACGATTCTATAGAAGAAACATATTACTTTGATGGTATATCTTTAGCTGCTGGAACGTATGATGACAATAAAATACGATTAGAAGATAATGAATTAGTTGGTACGTTAGATTTCAAAACTAGAGCCGAACGAAGTCAATTTGATAAAGCTCCATTAGACAGTAAAAAATTAGGAGTATATTTTTCACCGCAAACAATGATTGATGAAGATATCATTGCTCATTTTGGATTTTTATCGTTAGATGATTATATAGGAGACCCGGGAGATGCTCAATCAGAATCATATCCTAGATTGATACAAAAATCTCAAGATTATTGGAAAAAATATGCAGATCGAAATGATATAAATTCTTATATAAAGATATTTACATTGTTTGATTTATCATTTTTCCGACAGTTAGAACAATTATTGCCAGCACGAACTGATAAATTAACTGGTATTTTAATACAACCAAATATATTAGAACGTAATAAAACTTCAGTATTACCAAAAATTCAACCATTTGATAATACATATAATACTACGTTATCTGGTGTATCTCCAACAGCTTCTGGAGATTACTTAAATTATTCCGGAGAAATCGACGGTAAAATATTAACGCTATCAGCGGAAGATGATGACCAATGGCAAGCATATTTAACTGCATCTAATGCAAAACGCTATGATGGTACTACATATTCTTATGAGTATTTATTTCGAAGTGGTAGTACATATATAACAGGATCATCGCCATATTGGTCGAGTGAAGCAGTATTACCAGCTGTATTAAATTCAGTATTTTCAGAATTTTATTTAGCATCTGGTTCTTATTACGTGTCTAGTTCAAATTCATGGACTGGTAGTTTTGCTGAAGTACAAGATCATTTACCACGTGGTAGAGAAAATCAAAAATATGCAGGATCTAAAATGACATCGCCAGCCTTTAATGTGAACTCTACACAGACTGTAGATGGTAAACCTGTAGTAGAATGGAGAGAAACAAATCCAAATCAATTAATATATCAAACTGCTGGAGATCAAGGTAGTTTTGTTTTAACTTAATTTTTTAACATAACATATTTATATAAAATAGGAATAATATATGGGATATTTAGATAATAGTTCTGTAACAGTTGATGCAATTTTAACTCTTAAAGGACGAGAATTATTAGCAAAAGGTGGAGATGCCTTTAAAATTACTCAATTTGCTTTAGGTGATGATGAAATTGATTATTCATTATGGAATCCAAATCATCCGTTAGGGACAAATTATTATGGTGTTATTATAGAAAATATGCCAATAACAGAAGCAATTCCAGATGAAACTCAAGCATTGCGATCTAAATTAATTACATTGCCAAAACAAACTACTAATATACCAGTAGTAACGGTTGGTAATACTTCAATTACATTGTTAGCTCCAGGAGATGGTGCTGCAATTACTCCAAATACTAGCAATTTACAAGGTGGTAATGCTAATTTAGGTTATACTGCTATTTTATCTGATTCAACTGTTGCAGATATTCAAGTTACTAGAGCATTACAAAATTCAGTACTTCCAACAACTGCTAGATTTATCGGAGATAATGAAGATGCACAAAGTGTTGCAGTTGCTGGATTTGAATTCCGAGTTGTTGCTAAACCTCAATATATTGAAGATAAGACTGCAACAATTACAATTGTTGGTAATGAAACTGGTGGAAATGTAACAATTACCGTAACTGTTAAAAAAGTAACTGCGGTAACTGTATAATTTTATAAAGAAAAAATTATGAATAAAATTATTGAAAAATTAAAACAACAACCTAGACATGGCGGTGTTCCACCTCAATCAGGTGGAGGACGAGTTGGTGCTAATCTTGTAGGACAACAAGTAACGAATCAACAGTTAACAAATAGTATACCTACGCAAAATTTGATTACTCAGCAAGTACAACAATTGGCTCAACAATTAGCTAATCAAATTATTGCCGATCAACAACAAACTTCAATTTTAGCTAGAAACGGACGTATATTTACAAAATTTGATATAGTAAATGATGTTGTATCAAATCAAACTGAAGTTGTAACTGCTGGGTTATGGAGTGATGGTATTGCTAGTTTAACTACATATGCAACATCTTCTAATCAAACCGTATCACAACGTCGTTATTATGTAGATGTATATCAAGAAAATCCTGCAAATGAAGGATCTGCGGTTCAATTTTCTTTAGCATATGGTCATGCATTGGGTAGTGGTTCTGATTCTCAAGGCACTTTAAATGATTCGCCATCTAAAGCAGTTTATTCACAATACAAACAACTTTTATTAAAACCTACAGATACAAGATTTACTACTGCAGGATCGGGTAGTACAGATTCTATATACATTGTTAATTTTAAACGTAATCGTCTTAAGGAACGTTTGGATGCTGGTAATTTTGAACTACCATTAGTTAAAATTTCATCTCGTGCAACGAATGCTACAGGTTCTGTTGTTACTGGTAGTGGTATTATAAAATTAATTGATGATTCATCTTTAGCTTCTGCAACTATTGGAGATTCTGGAAAAATTTATAATATTGTATCCGGATCAATTAACTCCGGTGTATATAATTCAGCTGCACCAACATATTATGGATTAGCATATCCAGATCATGGTGTATTAGTTTTAGATGGAAAAATGCTAGATCAACAGTTGGGATTTGCTACTAATGTTTCTTCTAGTGTTGAAGGTAATAATCATTTTGTATTATTTCATTCAATATCTGGTTCATCTTTTTTTACAGATCCAGAAACTTCTGATCCATATGGATTTTTAGCAAGAAATTCAGAAAAAATTACTAGTACACATTACTTTGTTCGAGTTAAAAATGCTGAATATAATTTTTCTAATAATCCTTCATATGTAACTGGATCGGTAGGTCAAATTGCTGAATCTACATTTATTGGAAATCCTAAAACTTATATTACTACGGTTGGATTGTATAATGACAGTCAAGAATTGTTAGCAGTAGCAAAATTGAGTAAACCATTATTGAAATCATTCCAAAGAGAAGCTCTTATACGAGTAAAGCTTGATTTCTAAAATATACAATGATTTAACCCCTGTTATATTTATTATAAATGTAGCAGGGTTTTTACTGTATGGCAGACACAAAAATATCTTCAGAAGAAACGTATCAAGGAATATATCCTAGTGTGTTTAAAAAAATTGATAATTCAGATGTAACTATCAATCCGTTTCAAACATATAAATCTTGGACTGTATTATCTGGTAGTGCTACATCTAGTTGTTTACCGTTAAATGCAATATATTCGGATATATTACCAGCATTAGAAACTGAATTAACATACAATGATGCAAAAAATGTTGATGACAGTTTGCAAACCGTAATATATGATTCTATTAATCATTTATTTTACAAATATAGAACGCAACCATATAATACATTAGGTCCTACGGATTTAAATCGAACTAAAAAGTATTTATATCAATCAGCATCCGTATTATCATTTCCTTACAAAAAAATTGGTGAAGGAATAAAACCAGGATCATTTACGTTTACTGGATCTGCATTTCTTGATGGATTTGGTTTAACTAAATTAAGAATACATTCAGATCGTTATGGTAATTTGTATAGTAGTACATTTCCAACCGAATCTATAGTAACAGGTGTTAAATTTTATGAAGGATTTAATGAATGTTTTGATGCATCTCGTTGTAATTTTGACTCACGTAATGTAACTTTTATTCCAGGAATACGAGTTTCATATAATACTCCAAGTGGCAATACTTTTGTTCCGCTCGGTACTGCAGCAAATTTTTCAAATCCTGGATATATTAAAACTACAATAGATGGAGATTATTCCAGAGATTCTGATTATGCAATCTCATTATTTGCATCTTCCGATACCGATTTATCAATACCATTTACAGGACCTAATAGATTAATAATTGCAAAAGCTAGCGGTAGCAATATTACACAATATCCATTTAAAATTGAAGTAAATGGTAATAATGATATAATTTGTTCTATAAAAGGCGGCACTCAAACTGTACAAGCAACTACTAATTTAGGTATTTTTGTAAGTATAGATTCATATCAACATATTTTATTTCAGAAGACAGGCAGTAACGTAGAATTATATATTAATAGTACATTTGTAACTTCAGCATCTGCTACTTGGCTAACTAATACATATAATCCGTTAGCTGTGTCAGCTAGAATTGATAATGATCATCCATTAATGATAGGCGGTACTGGAATATCGGGGGAAACGTTCTCTGGATCTATAGATGAAATTAGAATTTTTAATCGAGCTTTATCAACCCAAGAAATTTCAAATTTATATAACCCGTCAGAATTTGGAGCATCTGGAGAATACAGACTTTTACAAACAAATCATGTTGGAAATGTATTTTCAAAACAAGGCCTAGTAGTAGTATCAACTCTAGATCCTAGATTTCACGACATATTGCAACAAACATACACTGCTAGTTATAAAAGCACACTAACAAGCTATGAATTAGGGGTTGTAACAAAATTAGATGCCGGTGATTTTAATTTATCATTGAATCCAACTCTTACTAAAGATAATGATGTAACATATCATTCATTTGTTACGGGTAGTTCATTTGCACCATATATTACAACTATAGGATTATATAATGATGCAGGTCAATTACTAGCAGTAGGAAAACTAGCACAGCCTATTAGAAAACGAAATGATGTTGATACGAATTTTTTAATTAGAATTGATTTAGATAAAAATATTACACCAGCAACCGTTTTATCAACAAATATTAATGGATCTCAAACATGATACGATTAAAACAAATACTACGAGAGATATCAGATTCTGATATTCAACGTTGTTTGAAAAAAATACAAAACAATGCATTTCGATTAATCGGTGCGGGTGATAATGGTCGTGTATATGAAATCGACGGTGAAGATAAAGTTTTTAAAATTACTAAAGAACGTGATGAATATGAAGTTGCTAAACGCATAGTTAATCGCAGTGACATGTTCACAACGTTTATTCCGGTATATTATGTTGACGGTAAAAACATGTATATTATGGCAAATGCTTCAGAATTATCCACACGTATCAAAACAAGCATTGATAATTTTATGCAAGATTATGCTGTATTTGCTAGAGAAAATGGTGGTGAAGTTTCAATATTTGATTTTGTTGCTGAAACAGATACAATTGATCTGGTGGTTGATAATTTTTTAAATGCTCTAAAAACAGACATTGAAAAATTAGATATACCAGAATTTGATTTAGATTTAGATTTTCGATCTGATAATGTAATGAGTTGGAACGGAAATTTGGTAATGGTTGATTGGTAACGGATATTTATTAATATATGAAACGCATCATGATAGAACAAATTATACGAAAATTATTATTAGAGCAATCAAATCTGCAACCAACAGCTGCTGTACCAAAAACAAGTACGCAAGTTATTACGGTAATTATTAAAACCGGATTGCGATCAGCTGATATAGCAGAAGCTCAAGATGCAGGCGCTGTAGCTGGATTTCAATTAAAAGCAATTGCTAAAAGAAGAAATGGAGAACTAGCTAGTAAACAAAGTGTAGAAAAGGCAATTGCTCAACGAATCAATCAAAATCAAACATTGCAACGTTTTTTAAACGGTAATTATTTATTCATTCGTTCTGCAGATCAACGTGATTCAAAAAAAAATTATTTATATAATTATTGGATATTACCTAAAAATTATATTGAAGAATTAATGTGGATATATAAATCTAGTGTAACTAAAAGTAAATCTGGACAATACAATGTTGCATTAGGATTACCTAGTGGTGGAATTCAATCGATATATCCAGAAGTTACTGTATCTAGCGGTGCTTTACCATTAGCTAATAATACTCCACATCTATCAGCCAATAGAATTATAGATTTGATTAATTTAAAACCAGTTACATCAATTATCGATAAAACTTTTATAGATGCAACGAGATATAAAAAAGCATATGAGTGGTTAGTACAATTAAAAACAATTAATAAAAAAATATCAACAGCTGATTTACAAACTCCAGAGGAATTATTAAAAATTCCAGATACAATATTGGTATCAGAATCAGATCCATTAACAGTCCAATTATCAAAAAATATATGGAGTCGAACTATATCTAAAATTCAATTTTATGGAAATTTTGATACTAAAAATAATATACCGTTAGATGGTAAATTAATACTTACAGATCCGACGACGATTATTATATATGATGGGTCATTTAAGTCTACAAATGAACGTTCAAAATTTAAATATGGATCTGATCAGATTGGATATTATGCTATAAATATTATAGATTTAAATAATGGAAATGCAAATAATTTACCATTACAATTAGATATAAAAACTGGTAATCGACAAGAAACACCAGATGGATTACCAACACATCAATTTACAGGTATTATTCGAAATGGACAATTATCACAAGGAAAATTAAATCGAGTATTAGCTGACGAATATTTTGAAGGTTATTTTAAAAATAATAAACCATTTAACGGAATTTTATGGGATGAAAATAATAAACCAAAAAATAAATATGTAAACGGAATACAAGTTGATTATAAATCATATGATGGTCCGGTTTATGAAGATAGTGATACTAATGTTATACGAAGTTTACAAGTAGATATGATCGAAATGTTCACAACAAATTTAGAATTTTTTGAATCTAGAAAACAAGACTATCCTATAGATAAATTTATCAATCAAACACCATCCGGCAAATGGGATAACGATATGCAAGAATTAATAGAATTAATTAATGTAATTGTTGCATATAAATCTGGAAATCGTGATATAGATATAAATAAAGTAGATCGTGATCAGATTACACAAGATACACATCAGTGGATTATAAAACATAAAAATCAAAAAATTCAATAGATATATTATCATGAATACTTCAATATTATACGAACAAGATCCAAATTTAGATTCTATTTTTGCAAAAAAGAAAAAAACTGATGTTATAGTAAAAACTGAACCAGTTATAAAACCAAAAACTGATACTGATGTAAAAAAGACAGATACTGATACAAATATCAAGAAAACAGATGATATACCTATAAAAAATCCAATAAATAAACCCGGCCGATTGACTTTAAGTAATAAAGCAAAGGCTGATCAAATTGATTTAAATTTGTTTCAAGATTTAAAAAAAGCCGTAAAGGCAGCAAATATTGGAAATGTTGAAATTACATTTGCTAGAACGGGGCATGATAAATATACTGAATCTGGAAATATAAGTAGACATTATACCGGAAATGCTGTTGATATTAGTAGATTAAACGGCATAACATATCAGGATGATAGAAAAACATTTACAGTATTAGGAAATTTACTAGTAGCAGAACTTAAAAAATTGGGTTATGTTTTATGGGAAAGTGGAAATAAAAAATCTTATATATGGCAAGCAGCCGATCATTATGATCATATACATGTTTCTACATTACCTAGTAAAAATGTAACTAAAATGGATATTGCATTTGCACTTTATTTAAATAATGTACATGATAAGATACAATGGTATACAAAACATTTATATGATGTATTTACAAAAAATCCTGCAGAATATTTCGATAATTTTAGCGGAGTATTTAATGATGATGAAGAAGGTGCTGCCAATTGGTTAAAGTCGGAATTTCGTAAAGACGAAATGGAACTTTTAACTTCGTTAGAAAAACAAGCTAAACGATATGATAAAGCTAATATAAAAATGATTAGAGATCTAGTTGAATTTATGATTGATACCATACGTAAAGGGAATCGGCCGTCAACATTTACTGCAAAATTTTGGAAGTATAATCGAAAAACTAAAAAATTAGAAATAGTAACTAAAAAATACATATGGAATTATATGTAAAATAAAACAAAATAAGTTATGGCAAAAAATCATTATCATTCATCTGGAAATTCAAAACGTGCAGCTGCACTTAAATACGGATATAAATCAGGACTAGAACATACAGTAGCAGAACAAATTAAAACTACTGACTATCCTTTGAAATATGAAACTGAAACATTAAATTACATAGTACCAGAGCGTAAAGCAAAATATACTCCAGATTTTGTATTTGTAAAACGTAATGGTGAATTCATGTATGTTGAAACAAAAGGACGATGGACTAGTGCAGATCGTTTAAAAATGAAACATGTATTAGCATCTAATCCTGGAATAGATATCCGTATGGTATTTCAATCTCCAACGCAAAAAATATCAAAAGGCAGTAAAACTACTTATGAATCTTATGCGCTGAAACTAGGAATAAAACATGTTGCAAAAAAAGAAATTCCGTCGGAATGGATGGCGGAATGTTTGAAAAAAGGTGAAGAACCGAAAACAATTAAAACTTTTTTTGCTTAAAGATTTGATTTTTGATAAAAAAATAATATATTCATTGATGATTAATGAAATTTATTTAATTAATAGATTGATTCAGTATGAAATTGAATCGATCGTTAGACCAGAAATGTAATGTATGTGTCTAACTAATATTATTAATATATTAATATAATTAATTAGGATATATACTAGTATTTCATTATATTAATAGTAATGAAACATATTAAGTTACTTCAGTTATTAGAATCAGTACTTGGTAAAGGTAAAACTACTTCTGGAGATAACGTAGCATTTTTCTCACCATTTGTTTCACATTACAAACCTAAATTAGAAATAAACATCAATACAAATTCTCAAGGAGAAAATGTATGGCATTGTTGGATTAGTGATCGTAAAGGTCGTACTATTTCTAGTTTATTTAAACAACTAAATCTTCCTAAAGAAAAGTTTGAACAACTAGGACGTATCATTGAATCAACTCGATATCGTGTTACTAAAGATGCTGATGTTAAAACAGAAACAATACAACTTCCAAAAGATTATAAACCATTATGGTTACCTAAAACTACTCCGGACTATAGAAATGCAATACATTATCTTAAAAATAGAGGAGTAACTATATTTGATATCATTAAATATAGAATTGGATATTGTGAAACCGGAGAATATTCTGGAAAAATAATTATTCCTAGTTATGATTGTAACGGTCAATTAAATTATTTTGTAAGTAGAGCATTTTATAAATCAGATACACAAAAACATAAAAATCCAAAAATTTCAAAAGACATAATTGGTTTTGATCTTTTCGTTAATTGGTCACAGCCAATCATTCTTTGCGAAGGAGCTTTTGATGCAATTGCAATTAAACGTAATGCAATTCCTTTGTTTGGTAAAATAATTCAATCCACACTTCAGAAAAAAATTATTGAACAACGCGTACGAGACATTTATATTTGTCTAGATGCTGATGCACTTAAGAATGCCATTCAAATTGCTGAACGATTTATGGCTGAAGGTCTTAATGTATATTTTATAGAATTGCAAGATGCTGATGCATCAGAATTAGGATTTCAACAAATTAACAATATTATACAAGATACTGATGTATTAACGTTTGAACGGTTAATGCAACTCAAAATGGGAATGTTATGGATATAAAACAACTAGATCTAGGTTTAGATTATATAGATAAGATATTTCATATATCCGATGTACATATACGTACTTTAAAACGTCATAAAGAATATCGCGAAGTGTTTCAAAATTTATTTGATCATATTGCATGTAACAGTACAAGATCCAGTATTGCAGTAGTTACGGGAGATATTGTTCATAGCAAACTAGATATGTCTCCGGAACTAATTGAAATGCTTGTTGAGTTTTTTGATGGATTTATGATTCCTACCATAGTAATACTAGGAAATCATGACATGAATCTAAACAATATGCATAGAATCGATGCAATTAGTCCTATTATCAATGTTATTAAAAATCCAAACATTCATTTCATTAAAGATAACGGATTGTTTGAATGTGCTGGTATTGTATTCAATCACATGGCAGTTGATGTTCCGCCAAGTGAATATATTAAAGCAGATCAGTTTCAAGCAGCATATAAAATAGCATTGCATCATGGAGCTGTAAATTCTGCTAAAACGGATATAGGATATCAGATATCTAATGAACATGTTGGCGTTGATTTGTTTGAAGGACATGACATAACATTGCTAGGAGACATACACAAACCGGCACAGTTTTTAAATGATGCTGGCACAATTGCATATCCTGGTTCATTGATACAACAAAATCATGGCGAAGCATTAGACCATGGAATTTTAGTTTGGGATCTTCCATGTAGAGAGGCAAAATTTGTAGAAATACAAAATGATTATGGTTATGTAACACTTGAAGTAGAAGGAACTACCGTTGTTAAAGCACCACATCGAATGCCAGAAAAACCTCGCGTTAGAATTAAATTTAACGGTACTTCAGCGGCTGACATGAAAAAGCTAATTGCAACGATACGTAAAAAGTATGATGTTCAGGATATTACAATTCAACGTAGTTCTGCAATGTCTGCAACTGAAACAACATCATCATTTACTATTGGTAATGTACGAGACGTTGAATATCAAAATACATTGATAACAGATTATATTGCAGTAAATTTTCCACAAGCTACTTCGGAAGAAACAGATGCAATTCGTTATATTAATCGCACAATAAATTCAAAACTACCGGCAGTAGAATCAGTACGTCACATGACTTGGCATCCTATTCAATTTGAATTTGATAACATGTTTTCATATGGTGAAGGCAACGTGATTAATTTTGAAAATATGAAAGATGTATGCGGCCTATTTGCTGCAAATACATCAGGTAAATCTTCATTATTAGATGCAATAACATATACTATTTTTGATAAATGTAGTAAAACTGGAAAAGCTAATGAAGTTTTAAATAACAAAAAATCTACGTTTCGAGGCAAGTTTACATTTGAAATGAATGGTACAACGTATACAATTGAACGTACGGGAATCAAACAAAAAAACGGACATGTTAAAGTATTAGTAGACTTTTATACAGACACAGAAAATTTAAATGGTGAAGAACGAAGTGATACAAATAAATCAATACGTCGTTATTTAGGTACATATGATGATTTTATTTTAACTGCATTTTCACTTCAAGCAGATAACAATAATTTTATAGAAAAGTCTCAGAGAGAACGTAAAGATTTGCTTTCACAATTTTTAGATATTACGGTGTTTGAACAATTGTATCAACTAGCAAATGAAGAAATCAAAGAAACAGCTGGTAAACTTAAAGAATATAAGAAAACAGATTTTGCTGAAATTATTATACAAGCCGATGCCGTTATAACTAACAATCAAGACAGTATTCGAGATTTAGAAACACAGGAAGATGATTTTCAAGAACAGCGAAACGCATTACAAAATACAATTGTTTCTTTAATTGAAACAAAACTTCCAACAACATATGAAGGTCCGGATATTGCTGCGTTAGAAACACAAGAAACTGATTTAACAAAACAAATTGAAACGTTGCTATCAGATATTGATACAGCATCTGCTGGCATACAACTCATAAAAACAAATATATCACAAGCAAAACAAAACATACGAAACAATTACAATGAAACACAGTTGTTGCAACACGTAGAAACATTACAAAAACTTCAAACAGAATTTACAGAATTACGTGATGCAATTAAAACACAAACAGGATTGATTGATGCCAAAGAAGAAAAAATTAAGCATCTTGAATCACATGAATATGACCCACAATGTAAATACTGTACATCTAACGTTTTTGTACAAGATGCAATGTCGGCGCAACATACAATTGATCAAGATAGAAAAGTATTAGAAGAATTGATGCAACGATATGAAATTAATCAAACGCAATATGCTGAATTAAAAACATATGAAACTCAATACAATGAGTTAAATCAAATAAAAACAACTATTACGGACTCATTGAATACTTTAAAAGTAAAAGAATTGCAATTAGAATTACTAGAAAGTGAATTGCAAACACGAGAATCCGAATTAGAAACATGTTTAGAACGACAAGAATCATTTCGTTCAAATGAATCTGCAATTAAACATAACAAAACGGTTGATGCTGAAATTTTAGAATGCAAAGAAAAAATAGAATCGTGCACTACATTAATCAAAGAAATTACAGAAGCAATTCGTAAAAAACATGGGGCTATTGAAGTTGCTAAAACTAATAAATCTACTGCAATATCACAACTAGATTCATATCGAAAATTAGAAACAGAATACAAAGCATATGAATATTATTTAGAATCCGTTAAACGAGATGGCGTACCGTATGAATTAATTTCAAAAGCTATGCCTAAAATAGAAACTGAAATCAATAACGTATTAAATCAAGTTGTTGATTTTAACATGGTTCTTCAAAGTGATGGTAAAAATATTAACGGATATATTATATATGATGAAGATAATTTTTGGCCATTAGAATTAACAAGCGGTATGGAACGATTTATTTCATCTTTAGCAATTCGGATTGCACTTATCAATGTATCAGCATTACCACGTCCAAATTTCATTGCAATTGATGAAGGATGGGGTTCATTAGATGCAGAACATATTTCTGCAGTAGTAAATCTATTTGATTATTTTAGAACTAAATTTGATTTTTCAATTATCATATCTCACGTAGATACAATGCGTGATATGGTAGACAACTTAATTGAAGTAAACAAAATAAACGGATTCAGCCAAATCTCCCATAACTGATATTTATATTTAAAAGAATATCAGTGAATGAAACGTAAAGAAGCGGTATACAAAGGTTTACAATTTATTCCAGTTTGGTTTGAAGATACATCGTTAACATCCCCCGAATACTTTCAAATAACTGAGTTTCCAACACGTCTAACTGCTGGAAAAAATCTTTTTAAATTGCGAGGTCATCCTACCAATTTAAGACCCGGCGGATATTTAAATATTGAAGTTTTAGATTATAATGGTGATCCAATCTATCATGAAATAGTAGATTTTATTGATGATGACAAGTCTCGCGTTGTTGCAATATACATTTATGAAGAAACATCTCCTGGAGATTGCACGATAACATTAACTGCAGAAGCGCTTAATGTACCTGCAGAATGGCAAGGAAAATCTAATGTAAAATGGACGAGATCTGTACCAGTTAATCCGAATGTATCAAACATATCCGAAATAATTTTTGAGACAGAACCTGAACTAGTAATTTCAGAAGTAGTTGGAGTACAATTAAATCGTACATACTCTGGCTCACAACAGTTTCCAACTTTTACAACGGGAACAGTACGATATTTTTCATATAACAATCAGCCAGCTGTTGAATTAATAGGTGCAAAATTTACAAGTGATATGAAAACGGGTACGTTGACTGTCGCAGCACCAAATAATCCTACGCCTACGCCTAATTTTACTATCTCTACAACTAGTTATGTGTCTACGATAAAAAAGATATTAACAGATACAATCGCATTGTTAGATACAGAGTATACGGCGTATAGTAACCAAAGCATCTCACAACATACATATACTAATTTTGATGCATCTGCATTTAGTTTAACATATGAAGCAACACCGACGTATACAGCTACACAAAATTCCGAATCATTTGCTCTCATACAAATAAAAGGATTAGAACCTGCTACTGGTGATGTATCTCGTGTTAAAGTTTTTATGAATAACAACGGTACCGTTGGAACATGGGAACTTCTAAATGATGTAGAATTAGAAGAAACAGAAATATTTATTCCTAGCACAGCATCACTATTTCCAGATGTAAGCATAGGAACTTTTGTAACTCAAAGTACTATTGATACATATTGGCAAGGAGTTTCATATCTCAACGGTGCAACTACAACAGCACCAACATTAACATGGACAACTCAATCTCTTAACAATTCCATGTTGATACAAAATGCAGTAGATATAACCGCAAAAAACTCAGCAACAGTAGTTCGCGTTAATTCTTCATATAAAGGCATATTTATTGCCGATTCACAATACAAAGTTACGTTAGATGCAATTGGATCTGTTTCTGGGTCTAGCACGGCAAAACTTTCATTGTACATGTCCGGAAGTGCATTTGATTTTGATGCAACAGATTATTTCAATCAACAGTTTCCGGTAAAATTTGGAAAAAGAATTGGCGAATTAAACATATCACAAACATCGCAACGATATGATGATGAAGTATTTAATTTTAGTACGGATCGTGAAGGTGATGGTGTTTTATTGCTTGTTGTAGAAGAAGGTGCTTGGCAAGTTTCTGATGTTAGAACTACAACAGATAATGATCCTGGATATTCTCCAAATTATACTAGATTAAGAACTTTAGTACCAACTGCACATAAATCTAACAATCAATTAACATTTAAAGCAGAATATTACAACGTTAACGGAGAAAAGAGCCGGCAGATAAGTTACGTATATAATAAAAATTGGGAAGGTGGTAATCGATATATTGATGGCGATTATTCTATGCTTACCGGTTCTTTGTATGTAGCAGATTCATTAGAATCGGGAGTAGCAATATCTGGATATAAAAATACAGGATTTGTTAGATCATTAGGATATGAAGGATTTACTGCAGCATTTCCTGGATTTTTATTGTGGAGTGGATCTGCATTAAGTGGATCATTAGGAACTAAAGGAGGAGTGCCGTATAGTGGCGTTGGATTAGAATTATATGGAGATGCAAATAACTATTTTAGGTATTCAACTAATCCATCCGAATTAGATGTACACACAGAAACATTCTTTTTAGGAGATCCAAATTCTCAATATATATCTGGTAGTAATGGTAATTTAGAAATATCATCAAGTGGTTTTTATTTAACTGCAAATGGTGACGTTACTGCATCATCATTTATTGCAGTTAATGGAAGCGATGTATTATTTGATTCAAATAGCGAATTTGTTGATGGGTTGAATGTAGGTCGAGTTTTATATTTTGATCAACTTGAATATACATATGACATGGCAACATTGCCAACAACGGCATCTGGTGTTACTGGATCTATATTTGCTGGTCCAGCTTTTCATGCATTTATATTACCAGGAGAAACAAGAATTCAGACATCATTTACATATCAAGCAGATAGACTTGATTCTTCCGGCGGAAATAAAACATTTAATTTAACTACATTTTTAATGAATGCCGTTACTGGCTCTAATGTAGGTTTAAATTCATATGGAATTTTTACTAATTCAGGGTCAATTGGGACGCAAAATATTGTTACGGTTCCAATAACGGGTGAACGTTCTGGTGCTGTAAACTTAGGATATGTAGATTTAAATAACAATATTTCAAACCGACAAGGAATGTATGTATTAATTCATACCATGATTTCTGTAAGTAGTACCGGAGCATCTGGTTTATTAAAATTAAAAAACTTCGTATTTAGATCTAGTAGATCTGTAGGAGCTGTTATTTCCGTTCCTGCGAATCCAATAATATGATATTTATATAAAAGAAACACGTAATGAACGAAACAACAGTACTTTTTCCAGGAGGATTTAAACCTATAACAGGGGCACATTTAGATTTAGCAAATCGATATGCACAGCATCCAGATGTTAATCGAGTTATATTACTAATTGGTCCTAAAGAACGTGATGGAATTACGCGTGAAAAAACTATGGAAATGTTTGATTTATTAAATGACAATCCACAAATTGAAATACAACCAACCGAATTTAATTCTCCTATCATGGCTGCGTATGAATATTTATTTGCATTGCCGGAAGATGCTACCGGTCGTTATGCAATGGCTGCATCTGCAAAAGGGGATGATTATGTTCGAGCAAAAGATTTTATTCCAAATGTAGATAAATATGCTACTATAGGAGATAAAAAAGGTCGAACTATACCGCGCGGTGTTGATGCTGTAGAATTAAACATCAATGTAGATCCATTAACAAGTAATGATGAACCTATATCAGCTACTAATGTTCGTAATGCTATTGCTACCGGAGATTATGCTGCGTTTAGGACTGCGTATCCACAATACGATGATGCTAAAGTTAAAAATGCATGGCAAATATTAACAGGTGTACAGGAAGCTGTATTTACTAAAAATTGGTGGACAAAACAACTGCAGGAAGATGTAGAAGAAGTTGCAGAATCAATGATGTTTCCGCGTGAAAAGAAACGTCATGCAGATAAAATTAAAAAATTACGTGCATTCTTAGATAACCATCGAGGTGAGGATTTTGTATATGATTTTGATACATTTAACAAAACTGTATATGGTGCAAAACTAGTAGAAAGTATCATAACAGAAAACTACATTACACGTCAAGAATTATCAGCTATTGAATCTGCAGTTGATGGATTTTTTAAAGAATATGGAATCGATGTAGATTTTCAAGGCAAGTTTACACATTTCATTGATAGATTGAATGATCCCAGAAACGAAGCTCCGATCTATACGGATGAGTTACGAGACTTTTTTGAAGACTTAGCTAATGAATATGGCGATAAAATTGCAAGACAATTGAATTTAGAACGACCTACCGGTGTTGGATCTGATTATCAATTTGATATTCCAATTCATATGCCGTTCATGTTACAATGGAATCCTCGCAAAAAAATGATTGAATTGATTCCTAGAACAATTAAAAAGCAACGCAAACGTTGGCAATCAAATAATCCAGAAGATATTATTTATACCATCGAATCTCGTTTAAAAACGGGAGGCGTATTAACAGAAGGAGGTGCTGCAGGTCATATGGCACATCCATGGGATGATCACGGATTAACATTTAATGATGTACGTGAAATTGTATCTAGAGCATTATCTGGACGTTTAGATATAGAACAAGCTGTAACTGAGAAAACAGATGGACAAAACATACAAGTTACTTGGAAAGATGGTCAGCCCGGATTTGCTCGTAATAAAGGTACTATCATTAATCCAATGACCCCGGATCAATTAATTGCAGATTTTGAAAGAAAGTATCAAGAATCTGTCGATAAAAATGGTATAGAAGCTGCTGAAGGATATAAATTAATAGTAGATGCATATCGTGCATGTGCTGAAGACTTAACCGAAGCTTTAAATAAAATACCTGCAGATAAATTGCAACAAATATTTAAAAATGGTCGAGTATTTGCTAACATGGAAATAATTTATCCAGCAACTAAAAATGTTATTGCATATGATAAAGCACATTTGCAATTTCATAATCTTGTAGAATATGATGAACGAGGAAATACTGTTGAAACGGATTTAACAGGTGGTGCATTAATGCAAAACATTATACAAGATGCTAATGCACATATGCAAAAAACGTTTTCATTTATTCCTCCACAGCAAATTAAATTAGGTCAGGTTTATGATTTTGAAGATCAACAAGCTGCATTTTATAATGAAATTGATCAGTTACGAGATAAATTTAGTTTAAAAGATACAGATTTATTAAGTGATTACCATAAAGCGTGGTGGCGTGATGTAATACAAACAAAAGCTACAGAATTAGGATATGATATACCAGATTCAGTATTAACTACATTGATATATCGTTGGGCATTTGAAGATAAATCCGTAAACATTGCAATGCTTAAAAAACAAATTGATAATGATGCATTCCAAGCTTGGGTAACTGAATTTGATAAATCAGATTTTAAAAAATATCGCAAACAAAATTTAGAACCATTTGAATCTATATTTTTACGATTAGGTGTTTTAGTATTACAAAATGCTACAAACTTTTTAGCAGCAAATCCATCAAAAACAGTGCAAGATATTAAAACAGATTTAGCACAACTTATTAAAGAATTGCAAATATCGCCAAATCCAGCAACACTTGCAAAATTGGAATTAGAACTTAAAAGAATTCAAAAATTAGGAGGATTTGATGCAATTGTACCAACAGAAGGCATAGTATTTACATATCGAGGTAATACATATAAGATGACAGGCGCATTCGCACCGGTAAATCAGATTTTAGGAGTATTAAAGTACGCTCGATGATATTTATTATAAAAATAGGAAAATTGTAATGGCTGAAAAACATAAAAGCAAGTATAAGGCACCAAAAGATTTTGAAAAATCTCAAAAACCAAAACCACGTAAAGATATCAAAGATTATACAGAAGATGATAAAAAAGGAGGTCAAAATCCTCGTTCTACTGGAGATGCACAACTCAATGTTTTGAGAAAACGTGATAAAGAAATGGTTGATACTGGCGATATGTATGTTAAATACAATGATGATGATCGTCTATATAAAGACATAGAGACTGGTGATTATGATCCTAAAACCGCAGCAAAACGTCTTAAGAAGCGTCAAGATACAGAAGAAAAAGAAACAAAGGACGTAATAAAAGATAAAATTGAAAATTTAACTCGCGAACAAAAAGAACGTTTAGTTAGAGAATATGTTCGTAGAAAAATAGTTAAAGTTTTATTAGAACAACCAACACCTGAAACTACACCAACAGAAGAACCAGAAGCTCCAGAAACAGAAACTCCTGCAGCTGATGCAACTGCAACTCCACCAACTGATGCAACAGCTACACCACCAGCTGATATTACAGCAACTCCAGATGCATCTGCAACACCACCGGTTGATGCTGCAGCAACACCTCCAACTGATACAACTACGCCTACAACTCCAACTGCAGCTGCAACTCCAACTGCAGATATAGAACAACCAGAAGTATTAAAATCAGATGAATTTGGTTCCTCGGAATTAGGAAATATTAAAAGATTATCTAAACTTAGTAAATTTTTAAAAGTATTAAGTAATCCAGATGATCCTAGTGAAGAACGAGATTTTTATCGTTTATTAAGAAAATTTTCTAATAAAAAAATATCTTTATTAACACCTAAACGACAATCTAATAACAACGATTAAATTAAAATCATATGTCTAAAAAGTTACAAAATGTCAAAGCCATTCAACAGATGTTGGAAGGTAATCACAAGTTTCAAACTAAAAAAACGGTAGGATTCTCTGATGCATCAGATGTTGCTAAGAAAAATACTAAACATGATGTTGGAGACGTCTGGGAAGAAACAGATCCAATTACTGGATTAACGTATGTTATTGAACAACGCGATGGTTATAGAATTAGAAAAACAAAAGCTTCAAATGTATTGCAATCAGTTCGAGAAGAATTAAGATCATATCCAAACTGTCGCAAAGAAACATGTACATGTATAACAAAACATCCATTAAATGAAAAAATGCGTAAACTACACGGAATGTGTTTTGACTGCGTAATCGAAATGGAGCATGAACTTAAAAAAGCTGGTAAATTTGAAGAATATGAACGAGAAAAAATTCGACAAAATAAACTTGCTTGGTTAGCAGAAGCAGAACGTGATGTTGCATTATTGAAAGAAACATATACACAAGCTTCTAAATTTGTAACTAATTCTGATGGAGAACAAGAACATTGGACAGCAAGAATGACACCAGAAGAATTTGATGCTACAATTCAAAAACAATTTGATATATTCAAAGAAAAATTTTTAAATAATTTAGAAAATAATTTAGATAAGGAGATGAATAATGAAATTTATTAAAAAATATTGGTTACTAATAGTAGCAGCTATTGGTGCTATTTTTGCAGCATTCGTAATGTTTTCTAGTAAACGACGAGAAACGAAACTAGATAAATTACAAGATCAAATACAAGACAATAACGAACAAATTGCTGAAGCAGAAGGACGTATTGAACAAATTCAAGAACAACGTGAACAAGTAGCAGAAAAAATTAAACAAACCGAAACGGAGATTGAAGATTTAAAACAACAAGTTACAGAAATTCAACCAGAAGAACGTACGGTTGAAAATGCAAAACAAAACATTTTAAATAAAACACGTCGAGGTAGAAAACCTAAAAAATCATGAAAAAGTTATTATTGATATTGTTGTTTCCTGTTATAAGTTACTCACAAACAGATACATGTTTTACTCCAGATGAAATTTTGGATATATCATTTACAATAGATTCATTATATGAATTAGATTCATTGAATAAACTAATTATAGAACGACAAGACAAATTAATAGGTCAATTGAAAACTACAGTAAGATTAGATTCATTGGAAATGGCATATCGAACTAAACAAGTAGATTTGCTTAAAAACAATGTAGATTTATATATAGAACGAGAAAAATATTTAAAACCACGTTGGTACGATCACAAAGCAATTTGGTTTACTGCTGGAATATTAACTTCCGTATTTACTACTAAACTAGTTATTGAATTAACAAAATAAATTTATGTCTCAGCCGAACATAAAGCAAATAATACAGCAACAGTACATGCAATGTGCTAAAGATCCTGTATTTTTTATGCGTAACTATTGTTACATTCAACATCCTAAACGTGGTAAAATTAAATTTAATCTATTTCCATTTCAAGAAGATTCATTAACAGAACTACGAGATAATAGATACAATGTTATTCTCAAGTCTCGTCAGTTGGGTATATCAACTCTTTCAGCAGGATTTGCTCTATGGAGCATGTTGTTTGCAGAAGATTTTAACGTACTTGTTATTGCAACAACACAAGAAGTAGCAAAAAACTTAGTTACTAAAGTACGTGTAATGCACGATAATTTACCAAGTTGGTTAAAAGGAACAGTTGAAGCTGACAATAAATTATCACTTAAATTTAAAAATGGTTCACAAATCAAAGCAGTATCATCTGCAACCACCGGTGCACGTTCAGAAGCATTATCACTGCTAATTGTGGATGAGGCAGCATTTATACGTAATATTGAAGAAATATGGATAGCATCACAAGCAACACTATCAACGGGTGGTGGTGCAATTGTATTATCAACTCCAAATGGTGTTGGTAATTGGTTTCATCAAACATGGGCAGATGCGGAAGCTGGAATAAATGGATTTCATACAATTAAATTGCATTGGACCGTACATCCAGAACGAGACCAGGCCTGGCGTGATGAACAAACACAATTATTAGGGGAACGAGGTGCGGCACAAGAATGCGATTGTGACTTCGTCAGTTCTGGTCATACTGTAGTAGATGGTCCATTGTTGCTTGAATATGACATTAAAACAGAAGATCCGATTGAAAGACGCGGATTTGATGGAAATTATTGGATATGGGAATATCCAGACTACGCAAAAGATTACACAGTAGTAGCTGACGTTGCACGAGGTGATGGGGGAGATTATTCTACATTTCAAATATTTGATGTTGAATCAGTACGACAAGTTGCAGAATATAAAGGTAAAATTGCACCAAATGATTTTGGTAATATGCTTGTAACGGTTGCAACAGAATGGAATAATGCTTTACTAGCAATTGAAAATGCTAATATTGGTTGGGCTGCAATTCAACCGGCATTAGATCGAGGTTATCAAAATCTACATTATACATATAAAGATGACGGATATACAGATGCATCGGTTCAATTGAAAAAAGGCTATGATATGAAAGATAAGAGCCAAATGGTTCCTGGAGTATCAACTACTAGTAGAACACGCCCATTAATGATATCAGCATTAGAAATGTATATGCGAGAACGAACTCCCGTAATACGAAGTAAACGTCTTATACAAGAATTACTAGTATTTGTTTGGTTGAACGGCAAAGCACAGGCACAACAAGGATATAATGACGACCTTGTAATGTCATTTGCTATTACACTTTGGTTACGTGATACCGCTTTAAAACTTCGTCAACAAGGAATTGATTTAAATAAACGTGCTTTATCTCAGTTTACAAAAACAAGTGAAGTTATATATACCGGCAAAAATACTCAACAAAACAACGGATGGAATTGGAATCCAGGTGACGGAGATCAAGATTTAACTTGGTTGATACGTTAAAAACTTGCATGGTTCTAAACATGGTTATATTTATATTAAAAAAGAAATATGGCGTCATTAAGAAAACGTTTACAAAATCTTTTTAGTACTAACGTAGTTGTACGTGCGTATGGAAAAGACAAACTACGAGTAGTAGATACCAATCGTTTACAAGGTGTTGGAAATTTAGCTCAAAGCAAAGTCGCGGACCGATATATGCGTCTGCATGGTGCTAATAAACATCGTGTAGGAGGTATGGGTGGATATGATTCTAACTATTATATGCATCAAAATCGTATGCAGCTTTATGCTGATTATGAAATGATGGATAAAGATCCAATTATATCTGCGGCATTAGATATTTATTCAGATGAATCTACATTAGCAGATCAGTTTGGAGAAATACTTACTATTAAAACTAACAACACTCGCATACAAAAAATTCTATACAATTTATTTTATGATGTTTTAAATGTAGAATTTAATCTGTGGACATGGATTCGAAACATGACCAAATATGGTGATTTCTTTTTAAAATTAGATATTGCTGAAGAAATAGGAATTATCAATGCACGTCCTTTTTCTAGTTATGAAATGGAGCGATGGGAAGAATATAATCAGGCTACTGGCGAATATGAAATAAAATTTAAAAATGTTGCTGCAGAACAAATGACATATGATACATTTGAGATTGCACATTTCCGTATGTTATCCGATTCTAACTTTTTACCGTACGGTAGATCCATGTTAGAAGGAGCTCGTAAAGAATTTCAAAAATTAATGATGATGGAAGATGCAATGTTAATACATCGTATCATGAGAGCTCCGGAAAAACGTATTTTTAAAATTGATATTGGTAATATTCCTCCTAATGAAGTTGATACTTTCATGGAACAAATTATCAATAAGATGAAAAAAATTCCACATATTGATCCACAAACTGGAAATTACAATTTAAGATTTAATCTTAATAACATGATGGAAGATTATTACTTACCAGTTCGTGGAGGTCAATCATCTACTACAATTGATACATTGCCCGGAATGACTTTTACGGGTATGGATGATATTGAATATATCAAAGATAAAATGATGGCCGCTCTTAAAATTCCTAAACCATTTTTAGGTTATGGTGAGTCACAAGAAGGCAAAGTTAACTTAGCATCAATTGATATTCGATTTGCTAGAACTATTGAACGCATACAAAAAATTGTAGTATCAGAATTAGTAAAAGTTGCTATTGTACATTTATATGCACAAGGCTTTGAAGGAGAAGATTTAGTTGGATTTGAGTTAGAATTAACAGCTCCTTCTATTATTTATGACCAACAAAAAGTTGCGTTAATGAATGAAAAAATTACATTAGCAAACGCAATGAAAGATAGCAAATTAGTTTCAGATCGATACATTTATGAGTTTATATTCAATATGTCCGAAGATCAATGGTTGCAAGAACGCAATGATGTCTTAGAAGATCTTAAACTTAGATTCCGTCAAAATCAAATTGAACAAGAAGGTAATGACCCTGCTGTAACGGGAGTATCATTTGGAACACCACACGATTTAGCAACGGTACATATGTCAAGCAAAGAAGTTGAAGAAAAAGATCAAGGAGGTCGTCCACCTGAAGGAATAAAATCAGGACAGCATCGTAATGAGTTTGGATGGGATCCTACAGGGACAAAACAAGTTAGGCAAACTTTTAATCCAGAACAAAGAAAAACAACGTATCAACCTGATCCAAATTTCAAATCAAAATTATCAGTAACGCGTACAGAAAGCATTGTAAAAGGTATGAAGTCAGGTAAATCTGGAGTAAGTATTATTACAGAAACATTTAAGAAATCTACAGAAACAGATTTAGACGCAGGCACAATGCTAGATGAAAACAATATTTTATAATTACAACCATATTTATATAAAAATTAAGGCGCCGAATAACAAATGAAGAAATTAAAACATTCAAAATATAAAAACACTGGTATTTTATTTGAAATGTTGGTTAGAAAATTAACTTCGGAAACATTATCATCTAATAAATCAGTAACAATTGATATTATTAAAAAATATTTCGGACGTAATACTGAATTGTCAAAGGAATTGCAACTATACAATGCACTACTTAAAGAACAATTTCGAAGTGAAGCTCAGGCATTAGATTACATACGTACGGTTAAAGCAGCACATGCAAAACTAAATCAATCTGTTTTAAAAAGACAAAGATATAACTTAGTTAAAGAAATATCAGATCGATTTATATTTGCAAACATGTCAAAAATGCATATTAGCAATTACAAAGTATTGGCTTCTATCAACATGATTTTTGAACATGAAGAAACAGATAATCCAAAACAATTGTTAGAATGCAAACGTGCTATTATTGAAAACTCACTTATAGTTGAACGTGTTAAACCTACAAAAGATGCTGTTCTAGAAAAATTTGAATCACAACCAAAAGAAATGCGTTTGTTAACGTATAAACTACTTGTTGATAAATTTAATGAAAAATATTCTGGATTAGATGAATCACAAAAACAACTATTAAATAAATACATTACACACGTTAATGACACAGCAACATTGCGAGAGTATGTACATACCATAATACCAAATATTAAACGCGAACTTGCAGAACTTGCAAAACCGGTAGATGACAAAGTTATTAAGATAAAAGTACAAAAACTTTCTGAAATGTTGTGCAATGTTGAAAATTTAAAAACGATAAAAGAATCACACGTTTTATCGTTGCTAAGATATTATGATTTAATTCGTGAATTGAAAGAAGTTAAATAATGAAATCATTTTTGCGTGAAATAGAAGATAAATTTGTTGAATTAGAAAATCATTGCGATGATTGTGGTCAACCAAAAGATCAATGCAAATGTGATGAAGAAATTGATGAACAAAATGTTACTGGTGCTATTGCCGGATATAATACACCGAATGCTTTTCGTAAAAAAGTAAAACGAGTAGGATATGCATCTGGTGTAGAAGAATCAGTTAATACTCCTCCAAATTATTCTTTAAAGGATGATTATCATCACCAAAGACCAGAATCAGAAGAAGAAGAATATATGGCAAAATTTCCATTTTCAATGAATGAATCAGATTGGCAACATGATGAATATAAATATCCTTCTGTAGATAATACTAAAGGACATGGTACCGCTACTAAAAAACATAAAACATTGAAAGTGGGAAACCCACATACATTAAAAGTAGAAGAAGTTCTAGAACGTAAATATGAACAATTAATTGAGGGATATCGTGATTTTGTAACGGGTGATAAAGATACATCCCCAGAACAAAAAGTTAAAAAGACTATTCAAGAAATTGCTAAAAAACTTCATGAAATTGAAACTATGGTAAATTACAATACCAGATTAAAAACTGAAGCAGGAGTAACTAGCTCAGCATATGGACCTAGCACCACAAAGGCACTACAAAAAATTTCAGAAAAATTAATCAAAATATCAGAACGAGTAAGATCATTAGGGGAATAATATGTCAAAACAACTTATAGTAGAATATATGCCATTTCGACCTGTTGGTTCTTTAACGGAATCAAATGGTTCTGCATATGGAATACCGGGTGGTTTTGTAGTGCAAGGAGTTTTACAAAGAGCAGGAGCTAAAAACCAAAACGGACGAGTATATCCTAAACATATATTGCAAAGAGAATGTCAACGTTATCAGCGTGAATATATTGATCAGCATAGAGCATTAGGCGAGTTAGATCATCCAGAATCATCTGTAGTTAACTTGAACAATGTATCACATAACGTTTTAAAAATATGGTGGAATGGTGATGATTTACTTGGAACGGTTCAAGTATTAGATACACCTTCGGGAAAAATCCTTAAAGAATTATTTCGTGCAGGAATTACTTTGGGAATATCATCACGTGGTTTGGGATCTGTAAAAGAACTACGTAATGAAGGCACTGTAGAAGTACAAGAAGATTTTGAATTAATTTGTTGGGACTTTGTATCAAATCCATCGACACATGGAGCTTTTATGCGACCAACACGAATGAATGAATCAGTAAATAAAACAACGACAAATAAATACGCAAGAGTACATGATGCAATTACATCTATACTCTGTGAAGATGGAAAATGTAGGATATAATATGAAAACGCCAAATTTAAAGTTTATATTGGAAACAATATTAGAAGACAAACCACAACCAATGTCTAGAGAAGAAAAACAACAATTCGTACAAGAAGTTGCCAATTTTTCTGCTATGGGAGAATCAGTTTATGGTAAAGGTGACTTGGAAGAAATTGTTGAACGCGTTAAACGTATTGTAGAACGTGCAGAAAGAATAATGACTGAAAGTGATGATTGGGCATCTAATCAAGCACATAAAAAATATTTTAAACGAGTAAGTGAAGATTATAGAGATTTTGAAAATGCAGCTCGCGAAGTGAATGAAGCACAACACAGAATGGCATTGGCATATGAAAGTATCGGTCAAGGACTTAATAAATATTTTGATGTAAATTAATTTGGATAGAATACATAATTTACTTATATTAAGGTATAAAATGAATAAACTTAAAAAATTATATCGAGACTTTTTTGGTTTAACGGAACAATCAACTCCAACATCTAAACATCCGGTAGTTCCTGGATTAGATCCAAAAGATACGGTAAATTTAGCAAACTATAACAAAGAACTACAAAAGACTCAAGCTTTAATGAAAGGCATGACTTCTGAAGAAATAGATGAAGCTCAATTAGTTAATAACATAACCGATTATCGAGGTGGTGTTGAATATGTACTTAGAGATCCTGCAGAGGCAAAAGCTGTAGCACAAGAAATACGTGAATGGGCTGAGCGTAAAGGATTTACCGTAGTTAAACATACTATATCTCCTACCGGTAAAGTTGGTTATTTTTATTTTAGATTAGGGCAAGATCCTGCAAGAGAATCGCAACGCATACAAGGATACATTGCACAAAAACCAGAAATCAAACATTTTCGATTCAATGTACGTGGTGAGAAAAAAATGCCACAACGTACAACACCACAAGCTCCAGAAAATATTTAAACACAATATATGAGTAAAAAACAAAAACAACATCAAATGATTGTTCCTGGCAATTCATTAGCAGTACATGTACCAGGAAGTAGTAGAGAAGATTTAGCAGCTGCACTTAAAACATGGAAACGCAAAGTAAAGCAATCAGGTGTATTAGAAACAATTAAAGCACACAAAGAATACATCAAGCCTAGCGTAGTTAAACGGCAAGAACATTCTAAAGCTTCTTATTTACAATACATACGAGATATGCATTCTAAATAAAAAAAAATTAATTAAAGCCCTTTCTGTAAAAAGTTAGGGCTTTTTTACTGTTTTTTCAAACTGTGTCATATATATTAAAGAATACGCTATTCAATCTTTATATAGCGTCTATACCAAATAAAATATTCTATTAAGATTTCGAATAATCTTATTTCCAAAAAAAAAAATTTAGGGGAAAACAATTATGGCAAAATCAGATTTGCTAAAACAAGCAATCGCCGACGCAAATGCTGTTAAAGAAACTGCATTAGCAAACGCAAAAATTGCTCTGCAAGAAGCTTTTGCTCCTCGTCTAGAAAGAATGTTAGCTACAAAACTAACAAATGAAATCGAAGGCGAAGAAGAAGAAATAGATGCTGCAGCTGACACTATGGGTGTTGATGCTGATGCTGATATGGGAGCTGATATGGGAGCTGAAGGCGGAGAAGAAGACTTTACTTGGACTGATGATTCATTGTCAGCAACAGTAGGCGGTCAAGATTATGATTTTCAAGTCGGAATGGCTGGTGGAGATGAAGAAGATCTAGGAGGTGAAGAACTTCCAGGCGAAGAAGCTCCAATTTCAGATGAAGACGCGAATGCAGAGTACAATGAAGGTTATGGTCATGATGATGAAGATCTAGAATTAGAATCTATCATCCGCGAATTGGAAGCAGGAATGCCTGAAGAAATGGAAGAGGAAGAAGATGATCTAATGCCAGAGGGAATGCATCATGATGATGACAAAGAATTAGAAGAAGGCGAAGATGAAGAGTTAGATGAATCAATCGACGAAATTATTGAAGCTATTCTTCGTGAAGATGACATGGATGCTGAAGAAGAAGTAGGAGTACCTGCAGGAACTGATGGCGAAGTTGAAACAATGAAAGAAGAGCTTGAAGAAGCTTATCGAACAGTTAAAAAACTTACTAGCATCATCAACGAAGTTAATCTTCTTAATGCAAAACTTCTTTACACAAACAAATTGTTCCGCAATTTTGAGTTGAATGAAGGTCAAAAAATGAAAGTAATTGAAAACTTTGATCGTGCAGGAAACACTAGAGAAGTAAAATTAGTATTTACAACGTTAGCTGAATCATTCAAACGTCCAGCAACTAAGAAAAGAGTAGTTAAAGAGTCGTATGCATCTAAACCAGTTGCAACCACAGCTCCTAAAAAAGAAACAACTCAAGTATTGTCTGAAGGATTTGAGTTAGCTAACAGATGGAAAAAATTAGCAGGATTGCTATAACATTAAAAAAGAAAAGGAAAAAACAAAATGAGTATTTCAAATTTATTGCAAACTAACGATTTTGTACAAAGAAATCAAGCAAAAGCGTTATCAGCAAAATGGGAAAAGACCGGACTATTGGAAGGTCTTAAGGGTGAAACCGAAAGAGCAGGTATGGCCCAATTGCTTGAAAACCAAGCACGTCAATTAGTAAAAGAAGCAACTTCTACAGGGACAACGGCTGGATCAGAAGAATGGGCAGGTGTTGCACTTCCTTTGGTAAGAAGAATTTTTGCTGAATTTGCTGCAAAAGAATTCGTTTCAGTTCAGCCAATGAACTTGCCATCAGGACTTATCTTCTATCTAGATTTTAAGTATGGTACAGCTCAGCCTGGATTTGATGATGATAATAATCTTCGTACAGGTGATCCATTTGGTAATCCTAATGCATTAGATTCCATGTTTGGTGTTACTACTACCGGTTCTGATGCAGCTGGCGGTCTTTATGGTGCAGGTCGTTTTGGTTATTCAATTAATAACGTAACTGGATCTGTAGGTTTTGCATCATTTACAATTGGAGCTGCTACATCAGCATCTCTTAATTTTGATAGTGCATTCTTGCCAAGTCAATACGCTTTAGTTACAATGCCTATTCCTACTAATGCTGATTTATATGCAGTTCGTTCATTTACATTATTATCAGGTTCTGGAAACACTGAATTGATTCCTGTACAGGCATTTTCTAAAATTGATAGTAACTATACTGCATCGTTTATCGTAACTACTGCACAATCTTCTTCATTAGCTACATTAGTTAGTGCATCTGCAAATCCAAAGATCAATTATAGTATTCAACCTACTGACATTACTAGAGGAGATTTTGAAGATAAAAATCCTTTCAAAGGATCCGGTCAATCTGGTATTAATGTTGGTACAGATATTGATATTCCGGAAATCAATCTTGAAATGCAATCAGAGCCAATCGTTGCTAAGACTCGTAAGTTGAAAGCAGTATGGACTCCTGAATTTGCTCAAGATCTTAATGCGTACCACTCAATTGATGCTGAAGCTGAATTGACTTCAATGCTTTCTGAGTATGTATCAATGGAAATTGATCTCGAAATTCTCGATATGTTGATTGCCGCAGCTCCGACAACTGAGTATTGGTCAGCATTAAATAATAATTTCTGGAACGGATCTGGATTTACACAATCAGGTGCTGGCGCTGCAACCGCGGTTGGTGATGGATATTACAATACACAAGGTGGTTGGTTCCAAACTCTCGGTACTAAACTGCAAAAAGTATCAAATAAGATTCACCAAAAAACATTGCGTGGTGGTGCTAACTTCCTAGTAACATCTCCTGCGGTTGCAACTATCCTTGAATCAATTCCTGGATTTGCTGCTGATACTGATGGAACAAAGATGGAATTTGCAGCAGGTGTACAAAAAATTGGTTCAATTAATAATCGCTACACGGTTTATAAAAATCCATACATGTTAGAAAATGTAATCTTAATGGGCTTCAGAGGTTCGCAATTCCTTGAAACAGGTGCTGTATTCTCTCCATATATTCCATTGATTATGACTCCGCTTGTATATGATCCAGTTAACTTTACTCCACGTAAAGGTGTTATGACACGTTACGCGAAGAAAGTAGTTCGTCCAGAATTCTACGGTAAAGTATACGTACACGGATTAAACACTCTTTAATAGTTAATTGAATAAATTGACTTAAAGAATTAAAGAATGATTAAGAAAGAGGGGTGGCTTCGGTCATCCCTTTTTTACTGTATGATATTTATATTAAAAGAACTAATATGGCAGTACCTAGAAACAAATATTCCATGCAAGCAATTATTCGCTATGATGGTCGCCTCGTAGATGTATTAGATAGAATTCGCGCAATTCGATTAGTACTAATGGTTCACATTGAACAAGATTTAGGACCTGATAAAGAATTAATCACACTTAAAGTTATGACACCATATCCGGCACGTCAAACATTTCAAGCAATTCGAAAAATGTGTTTAGGTAAAATTGAAACACTTAAAGACATGACTCTTCGGGAATCAACACTTACAAAATTATTTTAATTGTTATTTTAAGGTTATTATGGCAACAACGAACAAGGAGAAAACTCCACCAAAAACTGATATTAAATATTCAATAACATTATCAGAAGAACAAAAACGAGCAAAAGAATTAATATTGCATACTCCATTTAATTTTATATTAGGAAAAGCTGGTTCTGGTAAAACATTGTTAGCAGTTCAAATTGCATTGGATATGTTTTTTAAACGCAGAATAAATAAAATTATAATAACTCGTCCTACAGTGTCTAATGAAGATAACGGATTTTTACCTGGTTCATTAGCAGAAAAAATGGATCCATGGTTAGTTCCGCTTCGAAGCAATATGCGTAAAGTGTACAATAAACCAGAACTTCTAGATAAAATGGAACGAGAAGAAAATATTGAATTAGTGTCATTAGCACATTTTCGAGGACGAACATTTGATAATGCAATTTGTATTGTGGATGAATTTCAAAATTTAACTAAACAACAATTACAAATGGTTTTATCCAGATTAGGTAAAGATAGTATAATGATATTAACTGGAGACAGATATCAAATTGATTTGAAATTCGGTAATGATTCAGCAGTTCACGAAGTACCTAAATTAAAACCATCTAAATGGGTTAATGAAATTATTTTAACAGATAATCATAGACATGAAGCTTTAGAAGAAATTTTAAACCTTCTAAATGAAAAATATTGATATTTATATATAAAAGGAAATCATCGTGGATTATAGTGCAAATAAACCAATTTGGCCAGGAAGTTCATCATTTACAACAGGTTCTACTCCTTTTGGTTTTTTTGATACAGATCCAATGTTTCAACAACATGCAGATCGATTTGCAAAGTTTGCAGCACAACATGTTGGATATCCTATCATGGATGTAGAACTTTTAGATATAAATTTTTATACGGCATTTGAAGCTGCAGTTTTAGAATATTCTAATCAAATTAATCAAGTTAACATTGTAAATAATTTAATTAATACATTAGGAGTTCAAACTGGTTCTAGTTATTTAACTGCAAATAATGGATCATTTACTGGCACAAATATTGGACAGTCTTTAGGATATATAACTAAACTATCTAAAGCATATGGTACTGAAGCTGATTCGGGAGGTGATGTAAGATGGCGTAAAGCTGCAATTAACGTAACACCCGGACAACAAACGTATAGCATTCGAAATGCAGTATCTGCATCATTAGCTGAAGATGGTATTTCATTATCTAATACAAGTTCTATAGAAATTCGCAGAGTAATGCATACACCACCACCAGCGATTGTAAGATATTTCGATCCATTTGTTGGTACTGGATTAGGATCTCAACAACTTCTAGACGCATTTAATTTTGGAGGATTTTCTCCTTCTATTAGTTTCATGATGATGCCGATTCATGCAGATTTAATGAGATTGCAAGCTATTGAATTTAATGATCAGGTTCGTAAGTCACATTACTCATTTGAAATACATGGTGATGATATTAAATTTTGGCCAATTCCAACATCAGGTACAGGATCATCGGCATCATCAATATTTTATAGCAAAGTATGGATTGAATATTTGTTTGAAGAAGAAAAAAGCAAACAGGCTATTTTATTCGGCAATACAGCACTTTTAACGGGGGTTGTAAGTGACGCATCTAATATACCATATACAAATCATAAATACAGTACAATTAATGATATGGGGCGTTCCTGGATATTTAAATACGGTGTTGCAACTGTAAAGGAAATGTTAGGTTATGTACGTGGTAAATATTCATCAATTCCAATTCCTAATTCAGAAGTAACACTTAATGGATCGGATCTAGTATCACAAGGACAAACAGAAAAAGAAGCATTAATAACACAGTTAAGAGAATTTTTGGAAAAATTGACAAAAGAACAAATGTTAACACGTCAAAATTCTGAAGCAACTCAAATGACCGAAATTCTCGGCAAGGTTCCGTTAAAAATTTATGTTGGATAGGAGTAAAATATGGCACTATTTGGGGGAAAACGAGATGCTAGATTTTTAGCTTCTATTAACGCAGAATTATTAAATGCAATTGTTGATACTGAAATAGAATTTTTCAAATTAATTGTAGAATCAACCAATTCTAATATTTACGGTGAATCTGAAACTAAATCATATTATGATTCTATTTTAATTCCATGTTTAATAACTAAAGAAAGCAAGACTGCTAATATGGATGATTACGGTCATACATATACCAGAACAGCTCAATTTAGTATATCTCGAGATATTTTAGAACGTGCAGATTTTTATCCAGAAGTAGGAGATATTATATTTTGGGATAATGAATACTATGAACTAGATAATGTAGATGCAAATCAATACTTCGTAGGTAAAAATCCAGATACATGGCCTAACGGATCAGAACATGGTTATAGCGTGTCAGTAATTTGCGATGCACATGCAACTCGTCAAACACCACAAGCTATTAAAAATTTACGTAGAGGCGGAGACAATAACTTTGCATATAAAGGACAATAACAATGCCTAGATTTAACAGAGAAAATATAGATCGTAAAACTAATAAACCGAATCCCGCTGCTACAGAAGGATTAAGTAACGATCTTTTGTTGAATCGTGCATATCAAACTAGAAGAGATGATGACGTAATACGATCCGCAAAACGTACACTTTATGACATCGATTTTGCTATTAAATGGTATATTGACAATGAAATACGTCCTCAAATTACATCTAATCAACAATTGATAACAGTTCCTGTAATTTTTGCAAATGGAGAAAAATGGGATAATGTACGTCGTTTAGGATATTTACGTGATGAAAAAGGAATGCTTCAATCACCACTTATCATGTTGAAACGAAATAGTTCAACGGAACGAGATAGTACACGTACATTAGATGTTAATCGACAGATATCTGGAAATCAACATGTATATAAAAATAAATACAATTCTAGAAATCGATATGAAGACGAATTATTTCCGTTGCCAACTACACAACCACAACCTTCAGAAACTATATATGTTATTGATATTCCTAAATACGTAGATATTGAATATGAAATGATGTTGTGGTGCGATTTTACTACACAGATGAATGAATTGTATGATCAAATACTTCCATATGGTAGATTTTTGTGGGGAAATGAAGGAAATCGTTTTGAAACGGCTATTGGACAAGCATCATTTGAAACAGTAAATACGGTTGGAGAAGATCGTTTAGTACGAGCCACAATTCCATTGACAGTTAAAGGTACATTGCTGTCAGAACAAGAAGCCCGTATTTCAACCCTGAAAAAGATGTATTCTATTAAAAAAATAAGCTTTGATACGGTTATAGATTTAGATGGAGATATATTTAGTACGACAACCGTACCAGTAGCATTGCTTCAAGTATCTCAGCAAATATTTAGTGGAGCTACACTACAAGTTTCAACAGCCGGGGGTGGTACAGGAACAATTGATGCAGCTACAATGATGTATCTTACCAATTTATCGGATAAAATTGCCACATATTTAAACGCAACTACGGTTACTGTAACAGCAAGTGCAGGATTAAATCCAGTAACAACTGCCGCAGCATCTAAAAATGAATTTAACATATACATTAATGGACAGTATATTGACAAAGTTGCATATACCTGGACACCTACATTGACAGCCCCACAAACTATTGTATTTGATACAGCAATACTAGGATATACCATAGATTCCACTGATACGATAATTATAAATGGAAGGTGGGCATAATGGCAAGACAGTTTAAACCAGGTCAATTACAAACAGGTTCTTTATATAATATTTCTTCTAGTTTTGCCCTAACTGCCTCTTACGCACAAATTGCTGTTACCGCATCATATGCAACTCAAGCATTGAGTTCTAGTTTTGCTACAACGGCAGCAACATCATCTTATTTTGTTGAGACTGATCCTATATTTGTAGCAAAATCTGGATCATTTGCAACAACAGGTTCAAACACGTTCATAGGAAATCAAACCATTAATGGTAATATTACGGTTAACGGAACAGCATCAGTTTCTTTATTATATACTACATATGAAACATCATCCGTAATATTTACATCCGGTTCAACTAAATTTGGTAATACCTCAGATGATACACATCAATTTACCGGATCTTTGTTTGTTAATGATGGTACATATACAATATTAGATACAAATACTAAAATATTAAAAGATCAAAACAATACTAAATCAGTTGACTGGGCTAATAGACAGCTATTATATAATGATGGGGTAGCAGATATAGCTACAGTTGATTGGATCGGACATGGTTTAAGTATACCTGATTATGCCGGTTCTTCATACCTTATTGTAGATTGGGCATTTAATCAACTTTGGAGAACTCCTGATCCTGGTTCGGGTACACCTTATGTTAAAAGTTTAGATTGGTTTGAAGGTAAAACATATGATTTATTCGGAATAGGCGGTGGTGCACCAGCTGTGTCAATCGATTGGACTAATAGACAGTTAATTAGTGTGTATTCATTAGTATCAATCGATTGGAACTCTGGTATTTTAAAAAATCCTTATTCTGGAACAAATACCGATAGTTTAAATTGGACTAGTAGACAGTTAATAGATACTGATGGAATTAGTATTTCCGCAGATTGGAATACAAAAGAATTAATTTCAACAGGTAATCGTGTTAGTATTGATTGGGAAAATCGAGAATTAGTAGCTAGTAATGGTTTAGATCACGTATTAAATTGGAATTCTACAGCATCCGCATGGTTTTCTGGTTCAGTTGCCGGTACTGCTAGTTATGCTAGATCGGCACTAAGTTCATCATATGCAATAACATCATCATACGCAACAACGGCATCATATGCTATATCTGCTAGTTATGCATTTAATGCAACTACATCATCCTATGCACTAACTGCATCATATGTTAATCCACTACGACAAGAAGTACAAATAACCGGGTCAATAAATGCAACTGGTTCAAATACATTTACTGGTACTAATACTTTTGTTGGTACTCAAATTGTAACTGGAAGTTTACTTACTACCGGATCTAACACGTTAATAGGTAATACAATCTTATCTGGTAGTTTGCAAGTACAAGGACAATATCCACCTGCTGCTGGATCGGCATCTGTATCCATTGTTGGTAATGTAGACTTAAATGGATATTTACGTTTTGATCCAGTTAATTCTAATATAAACTCTAATATATCAGCTTCCTATATTTACGTCTCTGGATCAACCCAAGATTTATACTTTAGCCAAAATGGGGCAGGTTATAATAATGTAACTCGTTTACGTTGGTTAGAAGGTAATCTATATACAGGTTTATTACATGGTGGTATAATATCACAAGTAAACTCTACTACATATCAAATATCAAGTGGTAGTGGTATTGTAGTAAATCTTAATAGTTCATTTAACAATGACCCATACCCAGTAGTAGAGTATTTAAACTGGGAAAATTTAACTAGTAGTATTAGTGCTTTAAGTGGATCATTTGATCAACAATTTGTAGCTATATCTTCATCAGCAGGTACTGCAGTAATTAAAGCACAAGGAACACCATATATTGATGGTGATTATAACAATTTTATTCCAATTGGTATTGTTCTGCACCAAAATCGTTCTTCAATAAATGGAGTTCAAACTTTCCCAGGTGTAGCATATGGATGGAAACAAAGATCTTTTGATTTTATTAAAGCATTTGGTCCGTTAAAAATATCTGGATATACGTTATCACCAAGTGGATCATCAACCGGAAGTTTATTTTTAGCCGGCGGTGTATCGTTTGTTGACGGCCGAAACTATACAGTAGATCCAAATGCTCCAAGCTATATTACAGAAGCAACTGGTATTACTACTTCTAAGATTTTCCGATACTACCAATCAGGATCTAGTTGGGTTTATGATACTAATGGAGGAGTAGGATATCCAGTAATCGATCCTTCAAAATATTCACTAAACGGAACCTTAACAACAGTATCTACAAACCATTGGACTATACAAAGAGTGTTTTATTTTCCTAATAGTGCAACAAAGGCGTTGTTTGTTTACTACGGAAATGATGAGTATGCAAATAAAGAAGATGCACTAGCCGCTATACCAACAGAAGCGTTCTCAGAAGCACCAAATACGGCAGCAAGCGCTCTCTTTATAGGAGTCATGTTGTTGAGGAAAAATGCTGATTTTACAGTACCTGCATCCTACGAATTTAGGGAAGCTGGATTATTTAGAAGTTCTGGTAACATTATTGGTGGGGGTGTAGGTAATTCAACTTTAGATGCACTAACGGATGTAACTCTAACTACTCCTACATACGGTGATCTATTAATGTATGATAGCACCTATTGGTTTAATACAAAAACATTAAGTGGTAGTTATTCCTTATCAGGATCTCTAAATGCTAGTGAAGGTATAAATGCGCAGAGTTTAACAGCATCGTTTGTTAATGCATCTTCCATTACTGGTTCATTATATGGTACAGCATCTTGGGCAACTAATGCTACTACAGCATCATATACTTTAAGCTCTTCATATGCATCTCAAGCACTAAGTGCATCTTATGCACCAGATACAACATTCCCATACACAGGATCGGCACAGATTACCGGATCACTAATAATAAATAACTTCTTAAGCACAGCAGTATGGGTAACTACAAATGCCGGAGCTACAACAATATACGCACTGCCAACGGCATCATATGATGGAGCTTGGTTTGAGTACTCTGCTAGATCAGGAAGTAATGCACGTGCGGGACAAATAACATCTATATGGTCTGGATCACATGTAAACTTTACAGAAACTACAACTACGGATTTTGGAACAACTACAGATTTAGCATTAGGTGTATTTGTAATTGGGGGAGATATGGCATTAACATCGTCTGCTGCAACATCCGGATGGACAATTAAAACTATAATAAGAAGTTTCTAAATATATATTTATTCTAAACCAGGCTTGGATAGGGAAAAGACGTGGCAAATGAATTTCGCATAAAAAACGGTTTCCGTTCTGAAGGAAACTCTGAGGTAACAGGATCACTTAACGTAAGTAACGGAGTAACAGGATCTTTTTCTGGATCATTTTTTGGTGATGGATCAGGACTTACAGGTATAACAACGTACGTTGATAATCTAGTAACAGTAGGTTTACCGGGTAGTGAGACAGATTACTTTTCAATAAAATCTGCAGTTGATAGTATAGTCGATGCAACGGCAACTAATACGTATACGGTGCAAGTATTTCCTGGTATCTATATAGAAGATACAATAACTGTACCTTCTTATGTTGCCGTAAAAGGAGATAGTTCAATTTCAACCGTAGTATCTGCATCTAATCCTAGTGCAAGTATTTTTATAATGAGTGATCAATCAATGATCATTGATATGCAAATACAAGGATCTACAGCCCCGTCAGCTTCTGCTATTATTTATTCATCTCCTACAACACCTCAAACAAATGCAATTGCATATGTTGAAAATGTAAGATTTGGTACTAACTATACCAACGCTAAAGTTATTGGTACTGGAAGTAATGGTAACTGTATATTACAGTGTTCCAATGTCAAATATGGCGGATTTACCGAACTCAATAAATCATTCGACGTAGGATTTCATGTAACAAGAACCGGCAGTGCTGGTATTGGTAGAATGCAGCTTCGTAATGTAACTTCTACTAACGGAGGTGTAGCAGGATCTGACAATAATCAAATATTTGCTTTATCCGATGCTCCTAATTGTGCATTTATTGTTAATGGATGTTTGCTAACAAGAGCAGCAGGATCAGCTCTAGGTACTGGATTTAAAGTATATAATGGAGGTAACCTACGTCTAACGGGTGTTAACTTTCAACGTTGGGATAAAGGTATTTGGGCACCTCAGACAGGATCTGGTCCATCCATAGATGCAATTGCACTTAACTTTGAAAACTGTACGACTGATGTTGCAATTGAACACTCTGGATCTACTGGTAAAGTACAAGGTACGGATAACTTCTTAAAAACACAAATATCACTAAGCTCATCACTTTATGAAGTAGGACAAGATCCTAGAAGAATTACGGTAGGAACAAAAGGAGCTGACTTTACTAGCATTAGTGCATCTGTTGCATATATCACAGACTCATCAGATACTAATCGATATGTAATTGAAGTTGGCCCGGGTCGATACACAGAAAAAGAAATTGATCTAACCGGCAAACCGTACGTTAGTATTGTTGGTAGTAGTATTCAAACTACTCAAATATTCCCAAGCTCATCTAATCAGCACTTGATTAAGATGGGTATTAATAATGAAGTATCATTTTTAACACTAACAAACGCACCTGCAGGATATTCTGCTTTATATATAGATGATATTGGAGATTTTGCACAAGCACATAAAGTTTCTTTTTACGATTGCGATATGTGTGTTACAGTTATATCAAGAACGCAAGATACTAAATTTTATGGTGAGTATTTAGATTATAATGGAGTTTATAGTACGGGTAGTTTTGTAAGTTCATCAAATGGATATCAAGCATTAGCAAGTTTAGAAAATTACTATCAGTTTCCGATAGGAGCCACCGGGTTAATTGCAAATTATGCTGTAGGTGGTGTAGCAGAAATGGATATTTATGCAGCTGGTCTAATTGGTGAAGGAGATGCAACTTCGGTAGCTATTCAACTTGAAAATGGTGCAGACCTTCAGGGTTTAGGAATGGATATGCCAGGTTGGGGTTCTGCAGTATATATTCCAAACTTAGCAAACTCATCAAGCTTCAATATAGTAGGATCCATGATCCACGATTCAGTGAATTATGATTTTGAAATTCTACATCCTAGTGCATCTTGCAGATTCCAAGGTACTGCTGATCATAGTAAAATAACTAATGCAAGTCAAAACTTCTTTTGGACATTTCTAGATGAAACGGATGGTGAATTAGACATTACAAGAAAATTATCAGTAACATTTGCAGATGGTACTCATACAGATGCATCGACACTAATTTTCGAAGGTAGTCCGATGGGGGTAATGTCTGGAGGTAACATAACAATTTCCGGAAGTTTAACTATTACGACAGCAGCTGGATATGGTTATTTACATAACATGGGTACGGAAGTATTTCAAAGAATTGATTGGGCCGATACCAATCTAACCTTATCACCAAATACCGATAACTACATATTCATTGATGAAACTGCAACACTAACAGCTAACGCAATACAACCTCCTAGTGCGCATAACATTATATTAGGCCGCGTTGTAACAAATGATACAGGAATCGAGTTAGTAGACAATAGTCCATATTTTGCAGCACATATGTCAAATGCATTATCTAAGTTTAATAGAAATGCATTAGGTCCGGTATTTGCTCAAGGGTGTATAGTATCGGAAGATATAACGCCTCGTCAACTTGATGTAACAGCTGGTTTGTATTACTTTGGAGAAAACGAATATGATCCAACTGGCGGTAGTGCAATTGCATTTACACAATACTACCAATCAGGATCAGGAGCGTTTGGTTGGAATAAATCATCGCAAACACTAGTACCAAATAACGTATACAACTCCGGTAGTGCATTGGTTGCAATGTCTGCATCCTACTACACTAAGCATAGTTTGTATACAGTTGGCCGAGGACCGGATGAGGAATATTTTTTAGTAATCAATCCAAGTCAATATGCAACACTAGTTGAAGCAGAGAATGCCGGTCTACCGGCACCACCAACTTATTTTTCTGATGGCGTAGTTGCATTAGCTTCTATATACGTACAATCTGGTTCAGCAAACATTACACAAATACAAGATATACGTCCAATTATTGGATTCCGAGCAGCGGGTGTAAATGCATCATCTGTGCATGGAAACTTGTTAGGATTAAATGCTGATGACCATCAGCAGTATTTGCTTGTCAATGGTACACGTGCAATGTCTGGTAATTTGAATATGGGTGGATATAACGTAACTAACGCTACTTCCATTTCATCAACATTTACTGGATCATTACAAGGTACGGCAAGTTGGGCTGTAAACGCAACAAATTCTACAACAGCTTCATACGTAGCAGCAGCAGGAAACAACAATGAGATTCAATATAATAAAGCAGGTTCATTTGCAGCAACTGCAAGTTTTTCGTTCATACATACAAGTCAAAGTTTGCAACATGGCGAAACTACGGTAGCATCTGGTTTATATTCACATGCAGAAGGATATATTACAACAGCGGTTGGTAATTATTCACACACTGAAGGTAGTGTTACATCGACTGGTGGAACAAATGGATATTTAGCAACATCGGTAACTGCAGGCACGGCATCATTATCTGCATCATATGGAGACATTGCATTTTATTTTGCAAATGGATCATATTTGTATCTAGATGATACATTATATGATTATTCATATGGTACAACAGCTGTTGTTATAGATTCTGCATCGTTTGATGGTGCTTCAACGTTAATTTTTCTACAAGATCCTTCCATAACAACTACCACAGCAGTTGTTGGCGATCTAGATAATGCTCCGGTTAGTTGGATTGGAGACCAACCATATGCTGCTCAACACGCTCATGCAGAAGGTACAAATTCAACTGCATTAGGACAATATTCACACGCTGAGGGTAATAGTGTATTTTCTATAGGATTATCATCGCATGCTGAAGGTAGGGGTTCATGTGCAGCTGGAAACTATTCTCATGCTGAAGGGCTTAACACTCGTGCACTTGGTACGTATTCACACGCCGAAGGACGTGACACTACTACAATTGGAGAGGCATCTCACGCCGAAGGATTTTCAACACGCACCATTGGATTATATTCTCATGCTGAAGGTCAAAGTACAATTGCGCTAGGAGATTACTCGCATGCGGAAGGACTTGGAACAATTGCATCTGGGTCAGGACAACTAGTTATTGGACAATACAATCAACATGGCAATACTACATCACTTTTTGTTATAGGTGCCGGCGCGAATGATTCTACAAGAGCTGATGTATTTAGAGTTAGTACAACCACTGTTGATGTATTGGGTAATTTAAGTGTAACTTCTGGTATTACCGGTTCATTGCAAGGTACAGCTAGCTTTGCTACTTCTGCATCATATGCTGCAACCGCTTCATATGTTAACGGAATGGTTGTAAAATCTGGAGTTGCAAAAGGAAATAGTTTTTCTGGAACTCCGTTAATTTATACAGTAACATTTGCAACACAATTTCCAGGTACATATACAGTAACTGTAACAGGAGGAGATGCTAGATCATGGACCGTTCAAGATGTCGGCCCTGCTGGATTTAAAATTAATTCAAATAGCTCTGTTGCAATTACTAACGATGTATTTTGGCAAGCAATTCGTACGGGTGAATTTAACATGTAAAGATATTTATAATATATGCCTATATTTTATACAGACTCTGGTAGTATTACAAATTTAACCGTAGCATCTCTCGATGCAACGGGATCATTACAAGGTACGGCAAGTTTTGCTACAACAGCACAAAACTTATTAGGATCAGTAACCACCGCGTCAACTGCTTCATTTGTTACTGCATCTGGAGTATATGGGCCATATGGTGCAAACTCAGTAGTGTCAGCTTCATTTGCAGTATCAGCATCATGGGCACCAGGAGGCGGCGGAGGCACTACATTTGCTGCCGGTAACATTAACAATAGAGTAATAACAGCGACCGGTACAACACCAGAGTTAAATGGCGAATCTAATCTAACATTTGATGGTTCAACATTAGCAGTTACTGGTAATGTAACAGCAAACAGTTTTACGGGATCACTACAAGGAACAGCTTCATTTGCAGTATCAGCATCATGGGCACCAGGGGGTGGCGGAGTAACTATAAATAATAACACAGATAATTACTTAGTAACAGCAACTGGAACTGCAGCAACTTTGAATGGAGAATCTAATGCAACTTTTGATGGATCTACATTAGCAGTAACCGGCAATGTTACAGCAAATTCATTTACCGGTTCACTACAAGGAACAGCTTCATTTGCGTTAACAGCATCATATGCATTAAATTCAACACCTTCAGCAGGAACGGATTTTGGTAAAGTTATAGCTATAACACAAACAATGTATCCATTTTCTGGATTTTGATATTTATAATAAAATAAAAAAGAAAAAATTATGCCAGCAAATACAAGTCCAATATTCGCATTAACACCAAATGTAGGTGAAGCAAAAATTACAACAACTGCAGCTAACGTTAGTTCTGCTGGAGGAGGTACGGTGGGTACAGATATATTTCTTGCATTTAGTGCCGGAGCAAACGGAAGTTTTGTACAACGTGTAAGATTTATACCAGTAGCATCAGCTGCAGCAGTTAACTCTGTTGCAACTACACTTCGAGTATTTTTAAGCTCAGTGAACACAGGAACTACCACCGATTCAGATACCAATCTATTAGCAGAAATTTCAGTACCAATTATTTCAACAGCAAACTCAACTAATGCAGTTTCATACTATGAAATACCATTAAACATAGCAATACCATCAAGTCATTATATATTAGTTTCTCAACATATTGCACAAACTACCAACCAACGATGGCAAGCAACAGTATTTGGTGGTGATTATTAATTAGTAAGAAATAGTTATGTTTTTCGGAAATTCACCATCAGACTTTGGATTTTTACCTCCTAGCTTTAAAGGTGATGTGCAAGTATTTACTCCAACAGGAATAGCTCCTACGCAAACTCAAAACTGGCAGACTTGGACTAAACCAAAAGGAACATCAATGGTATATATGATGTGTATCGGAGGTGGTGGAGGTGGTGGTGGAGGTTTTTCGGCTGCTACTGGCAATGCTAGAGGAGGCGGCGGCGGTGGCGGAAGTGGTGCTATAACTACTTTATTACTCCCTGCTATTTTAATACCAGATTCATTAAAAATTTCAGTAGGTGCTGGTGGTCAAGGTGGAATATCTTCTAGCCCAGCACTTTCAGGTGGTCCATCGTATATATCATTAGGTTCATCATTAACAACGGGAATTTCAAATCCTAATTTAATATTACGAGCACTAGGAGGCACTAATGGAGGTACTGGTACGTCATTGCAAGGTGGCGGTGGCGGTGCTGCCGGTACCGTAACAACAATAGCCGTCCATGGACCTATAAGCAAACTAGGATTCTTCCCAGGTAATGGAAATGCGTTAAATGCAGGATTTGCGGGACAATCTGGAACTGCTGGAGGTGCACAAACTGGGGCTAATGGTACGGCTATAACTGCCGTATTTAACGTATCACCGCTTAGCGGAGGTAGTGGCGGTGCGGGAGTTGGTACTACTGCAAACACCGGATTTGCTGGGGGGAATATTTCTTTACAGGCAGTAGTGAGTTTTGATGATGGAAATTTTACCCCATCAGCTAATAAAATAACCGGCGGAACGGCAGGTAACGCGACCATTATTGGAGGAAATGGAAGCGCAGGAATAAAATCACTTAAACCATTTTTAAATACTGGAGGAAGTGGAGGTGGATCTGCTTCTAATCAAGTTGGAGGTGATGGCGGCATCGGTGGCTACGGCTGCGGCGGAGGTGGAGGTGGTGGCGGCACTACCGGAGGTAGGGGCGGCAATGGTGGTGATGGTTTAGTAATGATAGTAAGCTGGTAAGGTAAATATATGCAATTTGGGAAGTCACCATCAGATTTTGGATTCTTAACATCTCAATTTAACGGGGATGTTCAGATGTTTTTTTCAACAGGAGTAACATCTACAGCAACACAGAATTGGCAACAATGGATTAAACCAAAAGGTGTTACTATGGTTTATATGCTTTGTATCGGTGCCGGTGGCGGCGGTGGTGGCGGTAGAAGTGGTGCATCAAATACGACTCGAGGAGGTGGTGGTGGTGCTGGGGGCGCCGGAGTTACTACTTTAATGGTACCTGCGATTTTTCTTCCAAATGCATTAAAAATTTCAGTAGGTGCTGGTGGAGCTGGCGGCGATGCTAATAACGCCGGTAACTCTGGAAATTCTTCATATATATCGTTAGGTACAGGTGTTGGTTCTGGACTAGTAATACCTAACTTAATATTACAAGCAAATCCAAGTACAGGGGGCGGTGCTGGTACAACTGCAGCCGCTGGCGGACTTGGAGGCGGCGGATCTGCTGTAACAATTGCTTCACTAGGGCCTATAGGAAAGGCAGGATTATTTTCTGCAACAATATTAGCTACAAATGCCGGATATGCAGGTCAAAATGGTGCCGCCGGCGGTGTCCATACCGGAGCAGTTGGCGCTAGTTTTGCTAATGCATGGGCTTCAATATCAACCACTCCTGGATCGGGCGGCGCCGGAATTAATACCCCAGCTCAGGCAGGATTTGCTGGTGGAAATATAAGTATATCTGGACCTACAGCTGTAGATTATGCCGGCGGAACAATTACACCTGCTACTAATCTTTTAGTTGGTGGAACAGCGGGTTCAGCCGGTGTCCCTGGAGGAAACGGTAGTCCTGGAATTAAATTATGGAGGCCATTCTTAAACACCGGTGGCACTGGAGGAGGATCTTCTGATAATGCAGCCGGAGGCAATGGTGGTGATGGGGGATATGGTTGTGGTGGAGGTGGAGGCGGAGCTGGTACTACCGGAGGTCGTGGAGGTAACGGTGGTGATGGTTTAGTAGTAATTATTAGTTGGTAAATGTATGTTTTTTGGAAACTCATCTTCAGATTTTGGTTTTTTACCGTCTCAATTCAAAGGAGACGTGCAAATGTTTTTTGCATCAGGCAGACCCACATCCGCAACACAGAATTGGCAGACTTGGACTAAACCACGTGGCATTACCATGATGTATATACTCTGCATTGGCAGTGGTGGTGGCGGTGGTGGTGGTCAATCAGCTGCTGGTAACAAAGGCGGTGGTGGTGGTGGATCATGCGGCGGTATTACTTCTATCATAATTCCAACAGTTTTTATTCCGGATTCATTAAAAATTTATGTAGGCATCGGCGGTAATGGTGGAGATGCTGGTAATGGGGGTAGTAGCGGTACCTCAACCTTTGTGACATTAGGAGCAGGATTATCTGGGGGTACAACAGTACCTAGTGTAATAGTATCAGCAAATGGAGGAAACGCGGGCGGCGCTGGTAACGGAGGAACAGCTGGAGCAGCACCTGGAGCAACAGGTATAGCTAATAATGGTCCAATATCAAAGTTAGGATTTTTTTCAAATACCGGAACTGCCGGTAATGCTGGATATGCAGGACAAATAGGAACTGCTGGAGGAAGTTCAGGTACTCCAAATGCTGTTAATTTAACTGCACTATGGAATCTAAGTCCTTTAACTGGCGGTACAGGTGGAGGCGGTGCTACAAATTCTACCAGCGGAACAGGTGGCGGAATAATCTTACCAGGAGCTGTTGATTCTGAAGGAAGTGGTATTTATCTTCCTAGCAACACTTTAGCTGGAGGCGCTGCCAACGGCGGTAATGGAAATCCCGGAATCAGATCACTTAAACCGTTTTTACATACCGGAGGTACCGGGGGAGGAAGTATTGCATCTGGTACAGGTGGACAAGGAGGAAACGGAGGAATCGGTTGTGGTGGCGGTGGTGGTGGAGCTGGTACTACTGGTGGTAGAGGTGGAAATGGTGGTGATGGATTAGTATTAATTGTATGTTGGTAATATTTGGTTCTTAACAAAACATTTCTTATTATATCAAGAAAAGGTTACGTATGACAAGAAAACTAGACAAAGAACACTTAGATGCAATACAAGATCTGCGAACACGCTTTGCAGAAAACGCCGGATGGTTAGGTAATGTATCAATTGAATTGAAACTTATTGAACGCCAACGCGAACAAATAGAAGCACGTTATGATGAATTGATGTCGCAATTTGATCGACTTCGAGAAGAAGAGTCTCAATTAATTGAAACACTTAAAGAACGATACGGCGACGGACAAATTGATATATCTTCTGGAACATTTACTCCTAGTGTGTAGGTCAGCACATCGTTTTATATATTTATACTAAACAAATCAAAGGAGTAATTTAATGGCAGAAAGAATTGTATCAGCCGGGGTATTTACGAGAGAAGTAGATCAATCATTTTTACCACAAGCTATCGGTCAAATTGGTGCTGCAATTGTAGGTCCAACTGTAAAAGGACCGGCACTAATACCAACAAAAGTTTCATCTTTCTCTGAATTTCAACAAATATTTGGTTCATATACCTCAGATTCATATGTACCATTTACAGTTGAAGAATATTTGAGAAATGGAAATGTAATTACCGTAACACGTCTTTTATATGAAGATGGATATGGATTAAGAAACGGCGGATTGGCCGTTATTGCAAAATCAGGATCAGTACAAGCAGTAACGCACGTACTTCATCCAACTCAACCAGTATCATATGTAGATTCAACTACCAATGTATTTGAACAATCCGCAATAACAAATGGTCCTTCTGGAAGTTTTGTATTAACGTTGTCAGGATCATTCGGAACTACTACGGTACCTGGATTCAGTGCATTTTTATCTGGAAATGGTTCTAGCATATCAGCATCAATTGATTCCACTAAAAATAACTACGTAACTAAAATATTTGGTAATTCTCCAAAATCTTTAGATTATCCTGTGTATGTTCAATATGAAAATTCTAGCGCTACAAGTCTCTTTAATAATTTAGGAGATGTTACTATTGAATTAGGAATATTGAATAACTATTATTTCTTAACTGATTATTCAACTGCAGCAACCCCGTGGATTACTTCACAAAAAATTGGTACGGTTACTAAAAATTTATTTAAGTTTCATACATTATCACATGGTACTTCTGTGAGTCATGAAGTTAAAGTTGGTATTCGAGATGTAAGAACTGCATCAGAAGTTGCAGATCCAAATGGATATGGTACATTTACAGTAGAAGTACGACGAGTTAATACTGCAAATATTCCAAATTCACCATATGCATCACAAGATACAGATCAAACACCTGATATTGTTGAGACATATTTAAATTGTAACTTAGATCCAGATTCTCCTAATTATATTGCACGTAGAATTGGTAATCGTTATCAAACTGTAACTGATGCTGGAAATATTGTTGTTAATGGCGATTATCCAAATCTTTCAAAATACATTCGTGTAGAAGTAACAGATGGTGTTGCAAATAAAACTAATGAAAAAACATTGATTCCATTTGGATTCCGTGCACCTAGTTCACCAATTCCATTAGTTTCTGGTTCATTGAATTTAACTGCTGCAGCATATAATACTTCTCAAGTAGTATCTAACATATACAATGCAAATAACTATTTTGGATTTGATTTTACAAATACTACTAATTTAAATTATTTAGCACCAACACCATCATCAGGTTCTACAACGGGTAGCAATGCAGATTTCTATCTAGGAAATGTTAGTCAAGATACACAGGCAGCATTCCCTTCATTAACTGCACCGTATACCGGATCTATAGAAACTGCTTTAACAACTGGTACTAACTATTTTACTAGCAATGTAGCTACCACTACAAGAAAATTCATTGTTCCATTCCAAGGTGGTTTTGATGGATCTCGTCCAAACTTACCAAAATATTCAGGAACCAATATAGCAAATACTAATGTATTTGGATTTGATTGTAGTACGGCTACTGCAACTGGTACTAAAGCATATAATAAAGCATTTACATTGTTATCTAATACAGATTATTATGATTTCAATATGCTTATAACTCCAGGTATATTGCAAAGCAAACATAGTGCAGTAACAACTCTTGCAAGAAATTTAGTAACTAATCGTCAAGATGCATTCTATGTAATGGATTCTAATGCATTGACAGATTCAATTTCTACGGTTGTTAATGATATCACTACTTTGGATAACAATTATACGGCAACATATTGGCCATGGGTAAGAATTACAAATCCTGCAAACAATGTTCCACTTTGGGTTCCACCAAGTGTTGTTGTTCCAGGGGCATTAGCATTTAATGATGCAGTTTCAGCTCCATGGTATGCACCAGCTGGTTTGAACAGAGGGGGATTGACTACAGTATCTGATACATATCAAAATTTATCACAAGCAGATCGAAATACATTGTATGAAGCTCGCATTAATCCTATTGCGAACTTCCCTAACGATGGAGTAGTGATTTGGGGTCAAAAGACCTTACAGGCTCGACCAAGTGCATTAGACCGAGTAAATGTGCGTCGTTTGTTGATTGCGGTTAAGAAGTTTATTGCATCATCAACTCGTTATTTAGTATTTGATCAAAATACAACACAGACTCGTGATAGATTTGCTCAGATTGCTAATCCATATTTAGAATCAGTACGTGCACAGCAAGGTTTATATGCGTTTCGAGTAGTAATGGATGCAACAAATAATACACCAGATATTATTGATCAAAACATTCTTTACGGACAAATATTCCTTCAGCCAACTCGTACGGCAGAATTTATTATCCTAGATTTCAATATTCAACCAACGGGAGCAGCATTTCCAGAATAGAAATCAAAATGATTTACAAGAAAGGTAGGACTTTGGTTCTACCTTTTTTACTTTGCTTGATATTTATAAGAAAATAACAAAGGAATAAAATGGCATTAATAGATCAAGTGAATCCGGCTCTAGCTGACTTTGGAGCTGAAGTTGATTTCTTTAATAAAGCGTATTCATGGGAACCCAAGAAAAAACATCAGTTTATTATGGTGATTCAGGGAATACCTGCATATCTAATTAAAACTTCTGCAAAACCAGAAATAGATAATGGGGAAGTAACTTTAGATCATATCAACGTTCAGCGTTACGTTAAAGGAAAATCTAAATGGAATGCTTTAGATATTACGTTGTATGATCCAATTGTCCCATCGGCTGCACAAGCAGTAATGGAATGGGTACGTTTGCATCATGAATCTGCAACCGGTAGAGATGGCTATTCTTCATTTTATAAAAAAGAAATTCGTTTACGTCAACTTTCTCCATTGGGTGAAATTATTGAAGAGTGGATCTTGAATGGTGCGTATATTCAATCTGCTAAATTTGGAGATGTAGATTGGTCAGCTGAAGACCCTGTTGAAATTTCAATGACTCTTCGTTACGATTGGGCATTCTTAAATTTCTAATCAAAATACTAGTAACTAGAATGGGAGTTTATGACTCCCATTTTTTATGTTCATGATATTTATAATAAAGGTTATATAAAGGATTCAAATGAGTAAATTGACAGATCGAGTTGACAATCAAAACATTATTAATTTAGCACGAAAACAATACGAAACCGAACAAAAAAGCAAATTGCCTTCGGTTATTGTTCCATTATCAAGCGGAGGAAAAATATATCCGCAATCATCCATTTTAAGTTCTGGCACCGTAGAAATGCGTTACATGACTGCATATGATGAAGATATTTTAACTAATGCATCTTACATACAAAACGGCGTAGTATTTGATAAATTGTTAGAATCTGTAATATTACCTCCAGTAAATGTATCAGAAATATCTATTGTAGACAAATTAGGATTAATTATCAATGCTAGAATATTAGCATATGGCTCAGATTATGAAGTAGTCGTAACAGATCCAAAAACAAACAATGATATTACTAGAACTGTAGATTTAAAAACTTTAAAACCAAGGACATTTTCTTTGCAACCAAATGAAGCAGGAGAATTTTCATTTAAAACAGATACTCACACTATATGGTTTCATTATCCAACAAAAGATTCTGTAGAAGATACTATATCTGGATATTTAAAAAACATTATAACACAAGTAAATGATTCTCGTGATAAATCTGTTATTGAAAATTTTATTCGTTATGAATTTTTATCATTAGATTCAAAACGTTTTCGAAAATATGTTTCGGATAACACACCTGGTTTAGATTTAACAGTTGAAATTGAAGGTGAAGATGGGAGCACCTTCACTACCGGGTTTCCGATCGGACCACAACTTTTTTGGTTTTAATCCAAAAGATCGTGTAGCCATGCACGACAATCTTTTTAATTTATTATGGCACGGTGAAGGTCGATGGCATTGGAATGATATATATTATATGCCCGTACATATTCGTACGCACTGGACTCGTCGCATAAATAAAATCTTAAAAGAACGAGAAGAATATGCAGAATCTGTTCTACAAGCTCAACAAAATGCAAAACGCAAAAGTAACAGGCGTTAATATTTATAATAAATGATAAAGAACTCACAATATGATTTAATTCTGCGTTTAAAACAACAAGCTCGGCATGGTATGGCAGACACTCCAAATAATGATAATCCATATAATAATCCGTTAAATATCGATTGGAATACAGTAACTGACAGTGGCAAAGCTTTTTTAGATTTAATTAAAACTTTAACAACAGCTGTTGATAATTTTGGTTCTGCTTTTGATAAATTGAATAAAGGATTTGCAACCTCACTTGGTATACAAACAATTGCAAAACGTGTAAGTTCATTAGGCGATGCATATACAGAGGCTACAAAAGATGCATTAGCATTAGAAAATCGAAATAAACAATTAAATAAAGGTTTTGGTATAACAACTGCAGCTGCAGCAAAACTATCAGAAAATTTACAAAAAGTAGCATCTACTTATAAATTTACTAGTCAACAAAGTATGCAGTATGCCGTTGGTATTAAAAAAATGCTACCAACGTTTAATCAAACAGCTAATACTAATACTGAATTTTATGCAAGTTTACAAAAAGTTCAAGATATAACAAGAACTAATTTAGGATTATCTGAAGAACAAGCAAATTCATATACACAATATGCAGCTTCACAAAATGAAAGTGCTGATGCATCATTACGAGTAGCACAAGCTGTAGCAAAAGCATTTGGTGATGAATCGGGAGATTTAGGTTATTTTTCAATGATAACTACCGAAATAGCTGGATTATCTGAAGACATACAATTACAATATGGAAAGGTTCCTGGAAATTTAGAAACAGCTGTAATTAAAGCAAAAAAATTCGGACTTTCAATTGAACAAATTGCTAAAGCATCTAGTGACATGTTACAGATTGAAACTAGCATCGGACAAGAATTAGAATATCAATTACTAAGTGGTCGTCGATTAGTTGATAGTTCTGGTAAGAGTTTAACTAACACGTTCCGAGAGGCAGCATTGCGTGGTGATATGAATGCACAAGCAGATGCAATGAATAAAATCTTAGAACAGGAAGGTGAAACTTTAGAAAACAATTTGTTTGCTCGTAAACAGATGGCTGAATTATTAGGAATGGATGAAAAATCATTATCATCTGCCCTACAGAAGAAAAAAATATTAGATAAAGCTGCAGCTTCTGGTATTACTATAGATTTAAATGGATCAAATGCATTAGAACAAGCTGCTGCAGCAGTAGAAGCTGGAGCTTTAAGTCCAGCAGATTTTGAATCACTTAAAAATGCAACTGATACTCGTTCAACAGAAGATTTATTAAAACAAATTTTAGATGTTGAACAAGAAACATTATTTGCTACAGTATTAGGAAATCAACAACAAATAATTTCTGCAACTAAATCTGGTATTACAGGCGGCGCTAAAGAATTATTAAAAAACTTAGGCATATCCGATGAAATGATTAATGCTGTAGGCACCGCGCAAACAATAAAAAATGTATTAAAAGCAGGATCTGATGCAAAAACAGGAATAAAAGGCGGAACCGGAAAAGGACTCCCAGGATCAGACCAAGTTAATCAATTAGATGGTAGCGATGTAGTAATACCACCAGGGTCTTCAAAAGCAATTTTAATGGGCCCTGATCAAATTAATTTACGTGATGATGATATGGTTATTGCTGGCACAAACTTAGGTGGTACTGGAGGTAATAATACAAACATGCAAACATTTGCAAACATGATAGTTGCTGCAATTAACAATCAAACAGCACAATTAAAACAAAACGATCGTTTATTTGGTGGCGGAATGAATGCACCTTATTACGGATAATGGAGTAAAATATGAGTAATCCAACATTAGGAAATCAATCACAATTTACGGCTCCATTTAATATATTACCGGATGTAATATATACAAATCCTACTGCAAACACCGCACAATTCAAAGCTCCATATCCGCCTATAGGTCCACCTAGAACATACGTCAATCCTACTAGAAATAATCCACAATTTATTTCTACATATACAGCATTTTCTGGATATTATACTGGAAATCCATATAATACCGTTAAAGATTTACCGAGAATTGCAGACAGAGCAATGCCGGTATATGATGGGAATAGTGAATTTTTTAAATCTTCATTCATTAGAAATAGTTCTAACGGAAAAGTATGGACTGCAATGACCCCAGAAGCATCAAATATTACTTTAAGTTCTATAGGTGCAAGTGCATTGAGTTTAGCCGGCAGTGCTGTTGCTAGTTTAGTAGGAATACCACAACTTTCACAAGCAGTAAATTCATTTATAGGACCGCAGACATCAACATACGCAACATTAACTGCCAATCAAACTAAACCTATTCCTGGAGTAAAATATGCCGATTTTAGAAATCGCAGAGTTATTGAAAATCCGGGAGCAGCAACGTTGTTAAGATTAGATGGCGCTGCTGCATTTACTAGAACTGGAAATGCACGTACCGGATTGTTTGCAGCTGCTAGTGCAAATCCGTTAGGCGGTGCGTATGCTGTATTTAATTTAGATGGTGCTAGTACTACTGGATATGGTTGGGGTAGTCATGATGCTACAACTGCTATACGAAATGATTTTACTTTGAAAAGTCATGTATCAAAACGTTGGAACAAAGATCTAAAAATATGGGAAAAGACAAAACGCTTCCCGGATCTAGGAATTCCGTTTCGAGGAGATCGTGTTAATGTTATAGATTTTGGTCAAAGAACTGAGGAGAATGCATATCGTTGGCATTCAATTCCTGGACCATTAGGACTTACACAAGATTTTATTAAATTTTATTTTACTGGACCAAAACTTCGTCCTGGATTATATCAACCAGATGTTCGAGAAACTACAAGTGAGCTAGATATTGATCGAAATACAACTGATGATATTATTGTATTCAGAGCTACGATTTCTAGTTTAAGTGATCAATTTAATGCACAATGGGCTGCACAAAACATGATTGGTCGAGCTGACCCTAATTATCAATACAAAGGTTTTGAACGATCTTTAAGTTTAGATTTTACTGTGTATGCAACAGATCGAGATGAACTGCAACCTATATGGAGAAAATTAAATGCACTCGCAGGATATACAGCTCCAATTTATAATTCTGATATAACAATGGCCGGCCCATGGATGCGAATAACAATTGGAGATTTATTTCGACAAACACCAGTAGTATTAACTGATTTAACTTATACATTGCATGATCAAGATTCTACATGGGAAACTAATATTGAAGCCGATGTTACTAACATGCAAGTCCCACATCGTGTTGAAGTTAAATGTGGATTTAATATCATTGGAAATGAAGTTCCGCAAAATAATGGTAAATTCTATACATTGGCAAAAAGATTTGATCCTAATACAGGTGAAAGCAAAACGGGAGATGATAACTGGTTAAGCGATTTTAAAGGAAATTCTGCAGCAACCGGTTCATTGAATGAAAGTTGGATCAAACGAGATAGAGATAAAGGAACAGTAAAGGTAACATCATGAATCGATATTCAACAACTAAAATCATTAAAACGGACTCTGGAAAACGTCGATTAGAAACAACGATATTACCTCCCGTAAATAATGGTTCTTTTATTTTAATTAGAACTACTAGTACAGAACGTTTAGATAAATTAGCACAACGTTTTTATGGAGATCCAACAGCCTGGCCAATTATTGCTGAAGCAAATGGTATTGGCAAAGGAACAATAGTAATACCTCCAAATACTAGACTACAAATTCCAACTATAAATGATATAGATAATTTTTTAAATAATATAAATTCTAGAAGATGAGTAATATATTTTATTCAAACGTTGATGCAAATTTACAAAAAGAATTAAATGCTCGAGGTAAAGCGGGTAAAGGCGATCGTAGTAATGCAGCATTAGATTTCATGTTGGGTAAGATAGCCAATGTTACAATTACGGCATATACTGGAAATTCTAGTAAAACTCCAAAAAAAGAACCATTTTCTGTTTTAGGTGGAACTACAACTCGTCAAGGAAGATTTTTACCTAATGGTTCTGCTTCTGGATCTGGGTTTATTGATGGATTTTTAACTCCATCGGAATATACAAAAACATCATTTATATTCGATTCAAAAGAAAATAAAGTAGCTCCAAAATCAACAAAATTTATAGATGATTCTAGAAGAACAGGACCATATATTACGCAAGTAGATGTTTCAATCGGTGATCATTCAATGGGATTACTAAACAAAGCAACTGTTGCTTTATCTATACCAAATGTATTTCGAGATCTAGAAGATGTTGAAGATACTTGGTTTCGTCCTGGTAGATTTGTTAGTATAGAAATAGAACATCCAAGATCTGCTATTATTACTGCAAATGATTATAACATAAATCAAGAAACAACTACAAACGGTTTATTAACAAGTGGATCACTACCTAATGAAAAAGCATTACAAGAACGTTATAAAGATACTGGATGGGATTTAGATGATTTAAAGCAAGAAATACGACGAATGAATAAATTTCGTTTTGAAGGTTTAATAACATCATTCGATTTTTCATATACAGACGCCGGAACTATTGATGCTACTATAAGTTTAACAGGTACTAGCAATGTATTTACAGATATATCAATGTTTATGCCTCCTGCAACAAAACAAACCGATGTTAAAAAACAACAAACAGATATTGGCATTAATCCTAATTACAATACAGAAAAACTGCAAGAACAATCTAACACAAAAGATGATTTACCACCAAAGAGTGAATTTTTCAATGATTTAGAAAGTATAATAAAATCATCTATATCAAAGTTTAATCCAGATAATGCAGGTTCAGGAATTATACGTTTTGAAAATTTAGCCGGCGAACAAGCAGTAACCGATCATTTTATATTATACGGCCAACCATATAGACCAGATTTAAATGATGCAGCAATCAAAAATTTTTTAGAACAAGAAAAAACATCTAGATCATCATTAACAGGATCAGCTGCAGTAACACAATCATTGCAATTAGCAACTCGTATTTCAGAAAATGATCAATCAGAAACTAATGTATCATTTTATCATAGATATATAACATTAGGTTCATTAATTTCATTTACGAATCAATTTATTACTTCTAAAGTTTCTGGATCGGTTGAGTTTCCTAGAATATTATGTGATGATTTAACTGCATTTAGTAATTATTTGCCTAATTTAACATCATGCATTCCTAATGAAATTTTATTTTTGCCAGCAGATCCGAATCAAGAAAATGGAATGAATCATTATGGTGATTTAGCATATTATGGAGATATTAAAACTGTCGATGGATCTACATGGCCAGGAGTGCACTCTCAAACAACAAATAATACGGATCCTGTTATTTATCCATCTAGAATTTTTATTAATATAGAATTCATACAAAAAGTATTAAATGATTTATCTGCAACAAATACTAGAAACTTTACATTAAAAAATTTCTTAGCAACAATTTCTGCAAGAATTGCATATGCATCTGGAGACTCTATAGATCTAAAATTAAGAACAGATCCAGATTTTTTAAATAAAATGTATTTTTCTGATACTAAATATATTAAAACTTCAAAAACAGGTCAAGTTACGCGTGTAGAACCATATTCGGTACCAATGCTAGCAAATCATCCTAATGGTACCGTAGTTCGAGAATTTCAATTTAAAGCACGATTACCAGAATCAGTTAAAAATTTATCTTATGTATTAAACAGTGGAAATGAAGTTACTGAAGAACAGATTGCTCCATATATGAATTTTATGTATAATTCTAAAGATGAAGTTGCTATAAATAAAGCTATATCAAAATATAAAAATAATCATGAAAATGTATTAAAAACATTGAGTGAGACTAGAAAAAACTTAAGTTTATCACCAAATGAACCAGAATTTATTGGTGCATTAAATCGAGCTTTAAAAAGTTATATAAAATTTCCAACTGATGATATAACAAAATCACAACAAATTACAGCTCCATTATTTCCATTTGAAGTTGAATTTACTATTGATGGTATAAATGGATTGCGTTATGGAGATGTTTTAACATTTGATGGATTACCGTTGCGATATCGTGTACATACGGTGTTTAGTATAATTAGTATTACACATAATGTTACTACAGATGGGGATTGGACAACTAATGTTAGATGTATAATGAGGCCTAGTATAGAATAAGTATGAGAATCAAGTCGTATTATATGCCAGATGAAATTACTACCAATTTACATACAAATGGTAAGGAGTGGCAAACTGAAGATGGAACAGAATATCGCGGAGCGTATCATAAATATATAACTAAAGAAGTATATACTGGTGCTACGTGGAATGCAAAAACATCTAAAAAATTAGTACCATATGTTGAAGATACTCGAGATACAACATATATCAAACTTAAAACTAGATTAAAAACTAAATACATAACTCCGCAAGTAATACCACCAACCGTAACAGTGCAAGATAGATCTGCTGGATTTATAACTAGATATTTTATTAAAAAAGTTAATGAACAATTAATCATAGAAGTAAATAAATTGCAATATGATGCTTGGAAATCTCAAGTTATAGATCCTAATGTATATCAAGCAATTGAAATCAAATGGAGCATTGCAGGAAACATTGATGATACAAAATCATCACGCGGAATTAATGTACCTGGAGTTCAATCACAAAATTTAGCACAAATTCGTTTTGCAGAACAACAGATGCCAGGAATTGGTGCCGTACTAACAAATCCATTGCAATATTATACTGATACTGATTTTAAAACACCAGCAGATATTAATGCATAAACTTGTTTATATGAAATTTTTTTCATATATTTAAAGTATGATACTGGATCACGCAGAAGAAATCGATGCATTGCTACAATGTATTGCTGATAAGCGTACGCTGATTGTTCCGGTACTGGCCAGTCCGATACTGCACCCCGTAACAAATACAGTTATTGCATTGTATGTATATACAGAAGATGATGTAGAGCGTCTAGTTCCATTTCGTCATACTGAACAACTAAGGGGCTTTCCAGAACATTTGTCCCGGTTTTTGCAATTGGAGAATATCTTTGTTCATGACAAAAAGACCTGGCTTCAAATCGGAGGAAATGGGGCTGTATGGGATATTAAAACATTGTGGTGGTATACTTACGGAGAAGCTTATGATGAATCTCATTATCCTACTGCAGCACATACATTTTATTGGCGGCGGCATTCTGCATTGCCACACGTTAATAGCATAGTTCCTTTGCAACAACATTTAGCAATGTGTCAAAAAATTCGTCATTATGCCTGGCCTATGTGTATGAATGCAGAACTATCAGATTCATATCAAAGATTCAATGCAACATATCCAGACGTATTTGCTGCAATAGAAAGCAACGGATTACAAGTTACAGAAGATTTTAGAATGCCTGATCTAATAACAGATGGATTTGTGTATTCACAATACAATTATCATACCGTAACGGGTCGACCTAGTAACGCATACAGAGGTTTTAATTTTGCGGCCATGAACAAAGAAGATGGTACTAGATCTGCATTTTGTAGTAGATTTCCTAACGGCGCACTTGTTGAAATGGATTTTGATTCATATCACGTTAGATTGATTGCACGGATAATTGGATACAAGTTACCAACAACATCTATACATGATTATTTAGGACAATATTATTTCGGTGCATCAGAATTAACTGATGAACAACGCAATGAAAGCAAATCCATAACATTTCGTTTGCTGTATGGAGGAATAGATTCAGAATTTTTAACTATTCCATTCTTTCGAGAAGTAAATGATTATGTATATAAACTATGGGCTAAATGGAAGGCTTCGGGTTGCATTGAAACACCAATAACACGTAGAAAAATATGCAAAGATGTTGTGCAAAACATGACAGCAAATAAATTGTTTAATTACTATTTACAAGCCGTTGAGACAGAAGTATCAGTGCAAAAATTAAAACGATTGCAAACATATTTACAAGACTTTGCAAGTTGCATAATTTTATATACATATGACTCAATATTAATTGATGTAGAATATTCGGAAGCCACACGAATATTGCCGGAGATAAAACAGCTGTTAGAAGATGGAGATTTTCCGGTAAAAGTAAAAGTGGGCAATATTTATGATAAAATGAAAACTATATCTTTATGACCATAGATTCAATACTAGTAGAATGGAGTTACAGATTACCGAAAGGTTATCCTACTAGACCTAAAGATTATGAAATGTTATATCATGTTATTTTGGAAATGACTGATTTAACGCCATTAGAAGCAAGAGTCGTAGTTAATAAAGCTCAAGGTATAATAACAGAGCAAGTAGAATTTTCTCAATTAAATTTATCTGATGATTTAACACAACAAATATTAGATCGCTACGAAGATTTGTCCCCGGAAGAAAAAATAGAATTTGATAAAAATTATCGTCAGCATACTATTGATTCATTTATGTCTACCGGTTATAAAGCATTTACTAAATTTTATGATATATTACCTACCGGCAAATCTGCTGCTGGAATGGGTAAAGGTGAAATACAAATATTATTAGCAGTAAAAGATTCACAACCTGGTGGAACGGCATCTCATGATATTATTATGCCTGGCGGAGAATGGGAAGTTAAAGAAATTGGTAAGCTACCTAGATTAACTAAATCAGGTGAAATGGGTAAAGCTCCCGAAGGAAAAACTTTTCGACCAGCAAAAGCAGGAATGCCAATTGATGGTGATTTATTAACATATACCACAAATTTTTTCAATGATATTATAAAACCATTAACTGCAATGGGAGATTCATTTGAAGAATTAAAAGATTTAGTAGATCCACATTCATGGAAACAACTAAATGATTTGATTCAAGTATTAGAAAAAATATTTGTTCCATTAATGGATAACGTTTCTAGCAATGAATTAAGTTATAAAAGCGGATGGTCACAACTATATAAAGGGTGGCAACTACTGCATGAAATTTTATGGAAATCTGATTTAGATACTGATATACGAGATACTCGTTTAACAATAAAAACTGGAAATCAAACAATATCATATTGGATAACATCTGATGATTTTGATAAAATACAACGAGGTTCTGGCGATGAAACTGAAGTTTCTATTAAAATAGGTCAACAAATTAGTAATGAAACTAATAATGCTGCAATTTGGTTTAATAAATTAAAACATAATGATTTAGTACTAGATCCAAACATTATGATTAAATTATTAAATACAACAAAAAATAAATTCTTTGAAGAAATTTTAGGACTTATTGCATATGATGTAAATAATCCTGGAATTCCAATTGTAACTATAGCATCAGAATGGTCAATTATAGGATTATCTCAAGGAATGTGGGTATTTGGATTAAAATCTGCATATCCTAAATATGAATTTATACAACTTCAATCTTAAGGACATGATTTGAAAACACAATTACTTTGCACATTTGCACATCGAGGCGATTTAAATATAATCACCGAATACATACAAACAAATTACGAAATTCCAGAACACCGAATATTTGTGTTTTCTAATGCCGACGTAACTGATAATTTATATTGCACTTACAATGCATTTGATTCCGGCCGCAGAGGGCAAAACACAATAAGTATACATCGCAAAAAAGAAACCAATACATTGTATACAGTTAATGCTCTTAATGAAGTGATACGTGCAGTAAATAATGGAGTTTTAGATAAAACATATCAATTGGATTGGTCTAGATATCAAAATTCATTCATACTTACGGATGATGCTGGATATCGAATTATCAATTTAATGTTCTTTAAGAAAGTTACTTGGAGTTGATATTTATATTATATAAGGAACATGATGAAAAAATTAAAAGATTTATTAGCTGAAAATATGCATCGATTTGGTACTAAAAACATCAATGAGCTTGATACATATGTAGCCAATGCAACTGGTCCATTAAATCAAAAAGAGATTGAAATATACGATCATATTTTAAATGCTTTAGAAACTTGTATACCAAATACTCCGGCAGATGTTATTGATGATTTTACGGATGAATACAATAAAAATTTTTATTTAAAAGAATTCAAACAAATTATACAAACCATACAAAAACTTGCTGATCATATTGAACAAGATATGTCTAATCAGGATTCGCTGTACAGTGAATCTTGAATCAAGCTAGATAATTAAAAATACTATTATGATGAAAAAAAATATCTTAGCAGAAAATATGCGTAGATTCAAAACTAAGAATCTTAACGAAGCTGATTTAAGTGATCTAGAAAATAAATTAGGATTTGACAGCGGAGCTAATCGAGATCCACGTACTGGTAACTTAATGGTAGATCCTAAAAATTTAAAGATCATGATAAACAGAGCTGATTATGATACTAATATATCTGGTATCGTTAGCATGACATTTCAAGGTTCTCAATTAGCCGATAAAAATACATTCCAAGATATCATTGATGATATCAAACAAGATATTGAAAGTCAAAACGACCCAACCGGAGCATATGATCAAACTCGTTTAGTATCAGATATTGAATTTGATTGTGAATTGAAAGCCGGCTCGGATAAAATTAATTTTACAGCTGTATTTGAAGAAGATGGTGATTTGAAAAGTGTAGACATTCAAGATGAAGCTATTGCACAGAAATATGGTATAACTGTCGAAACAATATACGACTTTTTATTTTAAAAAAAACTTAACTAATTATTTTGATTTAACGATTTAATTACTTATATTGTAATTAATATTTTATATTTTATTAACCAATTAAAAGGAGTTAACTAATGGCTTTAAATTTAGATGCTATTAAAGCAAAGCTGAATCAGTTGAACAAAGCTGATGACAAAAAACAAAATTTGTGGAAACCTGAAGCAGGTAAGACACGTATCCGCATTGTACCGTATGTACATCGCAAAGACAATCCATTTCTAGAATTGTATTTTCATTACGACATTGGTAAAAAATCCATGTTGTCACCAATTACATTTGGAAATGCTGATCCAATCGTAGAGTTTTCAGACAAACTAAAAAAGACTGGCGATAAAGATGAATGGATCATGGGTCGTAAAATCGAACCTAAAATGAGAACTTATGTTCCGGTTATTATTCGTGGTAAAGAAGCAGAAGGAGTTAAATTCTGGGGTTTTGGAAAAACAATTTACACAGAACTTCTTTCAATTATTTCTGATCCTGATTATGGTGATATTACGGATTTGATGAATGGTCGTGATATTGATGTAGAATTTGTTCCCGCAGAAGGAGGAGCATATCCTAAGACTACGATTCGTGTTAAGCCAAATACACAACCAGCAACTGAAGACAAAGCAATTGCTGAAAAAATCATGAATCAACCAGAAATTACTGATTTATTTCCTGAGCCAACTTATGAAGAATTGGAATATGCATTGCAAGAATGGATGAATCCAGAAAATGCTGATTCTGATGTAGCTGCAGATGAAGAAGAAGTAAAAGCAGAACCAGCACCAGCAAAGGCATCAAAGCCAGTAGCAGGTAAAGTTGACGATGTTGCTTCAGCATTCAATGATCTTTTCAATTAAGGAGTTATAGATGGCAAAGAGTAAAAGCAAACTAGAACTGGAAGATTCGTTAGCAAATACATTAGCAGAAAGTATCAACAAGCAATTTAAAGGACAAGCTCTTAAAACAGCTTTCTTTCTAGAAGGCGATGCAGATTCACCAAGCAATGTATCAGAATGGATTTCATCTGGTTGCGATATGCTCGATTTGGCAATTTCAAACCGACCGAACGGAGGATTCCCAGTAGGTCGGATAACTGAAGTTACCGGATTAGAAGCATCCGGAAAATCATTGCTTGTATCACACGTAGCTGCTGAAACACAAAAGAAAGGCGGGTTAGCAGTTTATATTGATACAGAAGCGGCATCAAGTGCTGAATTTATGTCGGCAATTGGAATTGATTTAAAATCAATGCTTTATGTTCCATTGGAAACAGTTGAAGAAATATTCGAAACCATTGAAACAATTGTTGAACAAGTACGTAAGTCAGACAAAGATCGTTTAGTTACAATCATTGTAGATTCAATAATGGGTGCATCAACAAAAATTGAAATGGCGGCTGAATATGACAAAGATGGTTATGCTACAAGTAAATCAATCATTCTATCCAAAGCAATGCGTAAAGTAACCAATTGGATTGCACGTGAGAGAATTTGTTTGATTATGACTAATCAGCTTCGTACCAAATTAGGTGTATCATTTGGAGATGCATGGACTACATCGGGTGGTAAAGCAATTCCATTTCACGCATCGGTTAGATTGCGTCTTAAAAATACCGGAATGATCAAAGCAAAAATTGATGGCGTTGATCAAGTAGTCGGAAGCAAGACAGAAGTGCAAGTTGTTAAGAATCGTATGGGACCACCACATCGCAAAATTAATTACGATATCTATTATGATTCAGGTATTGATAATTACGGCGGTTGGTTGGAAACTATGAAGAAATATAGTTTAGTTAAACAATCTGGAGCACATTATACATTGGATGATGTTGATATTGAAACCGGAGAAACATTTGGCGAAATTAAATTTCAATCAAAGACTTTTGTTGAAAAGATAATTAATCAACTAGAAATAAAAAATCGATTGTATCAAAGAATTTGCGATGCTTACATTTTTAAATATCAAGCAGGTATTGATGGGGGTATTGACGATGTAATAATCGATGAATCAGTTATAGATGAAGAAGGCTAATGAATAAGTATCAACAGCTATTCAAAAAGTTACAAGAAGAAAAAGTAAACGGTCCGTCAGATGTCAATGATCATATCATGGTATTTGACGGATTGAATACTTTTATCAGAGCTTTTGGAGCAACTCCGTCCACAAATGAAGATGGAGATCACATTGGAGGAATTACAGGATTCCTTTTTTCTATTGGTAAAGCAGTACGAGATTTTCGTCCTAGTAGATGCGTTATTGTGTTTGATGGCAGAGGTGGTAGTGCTCGTCGTAGAAAAATACATGGCGATTACAAAGCAAATCGAGCCAATAAAACTAGATTGCGTAGACATGATCATCAACAATTTGCTTCTATTGAAGATGAACAAGAAGCAATGCGCTGGCAATTTAGTAGATTGGTATCATATCTAGATAATTTACCAGTTACCTTTTTAGCAATCGATGGAATTGAAGCAGACGATACAATTGCTTATATTGCACAAATGTATAAAGACATTAGCAAAAAAATAACTATAGTATCTACGGATCGAGATTTTTATCAATTGGTTGATAACAAGTTGCAAGTTTGGTCACCTATCAAAAAGAAAATGTATGATGAAGCTGCAATTTTAGAAGAGTTTGGGGTACATCCCAATAACTATGTAGTTTATAGAACATTTACTGGTGATGCTTCGGATAATATTTCCGGGGTAGATGGTATTGGACCTAAAACCATATTAAAGACATTTCCAGAATTAGCAGATCCTACGGAATTTACTTTGGATGATTTGCAACAAAAATGCAATGATAAACGCATTCTTAAGGAAGGTAAAATGTATCAAAAAGTTTTAGATAACTACGATACCGTTGAAACTAATTATCGATTAATGAATATCAAATTGTTGAATATTCCTGCGCAGAATTGTAGCACAATCCGAGGAATTATGAATCAATCTATTCCTATGCTTAATCGACAAGAATTTCAACGCTTGTTTATGGAAGATAAAATGTGGAATGCAATGAAGAATCTTCCAGACTGGTTGACAAATACTTGGCTATCTTTAAGTGCCTTCGCTCAACAAACACATAAAAAATAATTTGGATAAAACATTTCTTTTTAATATTATTGTTACATGACAGATAAATTAAGTGAATATGGATGGGGCTTTCAAGTAAAAGTTATTGCCGCTATGTTTACTGACAGAATGTTTTTACAACAAATTGCAGACATCATCCGGCCTGACTATTTTGAATCAGATGCCAATTGTTGGTTGTTAGAAACAGTATTAGAACATTTTCGACAATACAAAGCACCGCCTACAAAAGATGTATTGAAAGTAAAATTAACAGAATTAAGTGATTCTGGCCCAGAAGCTATTTTGAAAGCTGCAATATTAGAACAGCTCAAAGACGTATTTCGATACATGGAGTCAGATGATTTGACATTTGTTAAAGATGAAATATTAAACTTTTGCAAAAATCAAGAAATCAAACGAGCTATTATGGATTCGGTAAATTTACTTCAACGAGGTAATTACGATGAAATAAAAAGCAAAATTGATACGGCTATGAAAGCTGGTGCTGATACCAATATTGGGTTAGAATATAAATCTAATATATCAGCACGATATGCAGAAGCATCACGACACACTATAACTACGGGTTGGGATGTTATTGATGACTTAATGGATGGTGGATTAGCGCCAGGCGAATTGGGTGTAGTAATGGCACCTGCAGGTATCGGTAAATCTTGGATGCTTATTAATATAGGTGCTAATGCAGTAAGAGCCGGCCATTGTGTTATACATTATACATTGGAGCTCAATGAAAACTATGTAGGACAACGCTATGATTCGGTATTAACAGGAATTAATGCACAGACATTGAAGCATCATCAAGATACCGTTGAAGAAAAAATGAAAACTCTGTCAGGAGATTTGATTGTAAAGTATTTCCCAACTAAATCGGTTGGAGTAATGGGACTTAAAGCTCATTTAGAAAAAACAATTATGCTAGGAAATAAACCTGCATTAGTAATTGTGGATTACGGTGATTTGTTGAAAATCAATGCAAAAAAGGACAAACACGAAGCATTAGAAGAACTTTACGAGGAGTTACGAGGAATGGCAGGGGAATATGATATTCCAGTATGGACTGCGTCTCAAGCAGGAAGAAGCGCCTTAGAAGAAGATGTTATTGAAGCAGATAAGATTGCATCATCATATGGAAAAGTGATGGTTGCTGACTTTTTAATGTCATTGTCCCGTAAAGTAGAAGATAAAATGTCAGGTACCGGTAGAGGTCACGTTATTAAGAATCGTTTTGGTCCAGATGGTATTACATTACCAAGTAAAATCAATACCAATAACGGACAATTTCAATTCTTTGAACCGCAGACTACACAGGGTAAACAAACTACTCAAACAATGAAATCTGGTGAAAACATTATGAAGAAAAATTTAGCACAAAAGTTCAAAGATTTAGGTGGAACTTTAGGGTAAACCGATATTTATATTAGATTGGGTTCGGGTAGAAATATCCGACCTTTTTTTATCTAAAAACAATTTATATTTTTATTAACAAGGAGATTACAAACAATGGAGATTTCAAACAAAATTTTGAGTGAAATTACGGTGTATATGAAATACGCCAAATACATTCCCGAACTCAATCGTCGAGAAACATGGGAAGAATTAGTTACAAGAAACATGAATATGCACATCAAAAAATATCCAAAATTAGAATCGGAAATTAAAGATGCATACAAATTCGTGTATGATAAAAAAGTATTACCTTCAATGCGCAGTTTGCAATTTGGCGGAAAACCAATTGAAATCTCCCCTAACCGAATTTATAACTGTGCTTATTTGCCAATTGACGATTTTCGAGCGTTTGGTGAAGCAATGTTTTTGCTACTAGGAGGTACAGGTGTTGGATATTCCGTTCAAACACATCATGTAGAAAAATTGCCAGAAATTCGCAAACCAAATCCAAAACGTACTCGCAGATATCTTATAGCAGATTCAATTGAAGGATGGGCAGATGCAGTAAAGGCACTAGTTAAATCTTATTTTGAGGGTGGATCTACTTTTACGTTTGACTTTTCGGATATTCGTGCTAAAGGTGCAAGATTAGTTACTTCGGGAGGAAAAGCACCAGGCCCACAACCATTGAAAGAATGTTTAATCAAGTTACAAGGAATTTTAGATGCAAAAGAAGATGGAGAAAAATTATCAGCAATTGAAGTGCATGATATGGTATGTCATATCGCAGATGCAGTATTGGCAGGTGGCATTCGCAGAGCAGCTCTTATTAGTTTGTTCAGTGCCGATGATGAGGATATGATTGCATGTAAGTCTGGTGCATGGTGGGAACATAATCCACAACGCGGACGTGCAAACAATTCAGCAACATTAATGCGTCATAAATTGACAAAAGAATTCTTTATGGATTTGTGGAAACGAGTTGAATTGTCAGGAGCAGGCGAACCAGGTATTTATTTAACAAATGATAAAGATTGGGGGACTAATCCATGTTGCGAAATTGCTCTTCGTCCATTCCAATTCTGTAACTTGTGTGAAGTAAATGCATCAGATATTGAATCACAGGAAGATTTAGAAGCACGTGTTAAAGCAGCAGCATTTATTGGAACGCTTCAAGCAGGATACACTGACTTTCATTACCTTCGTCCAATTTGGAAACGTACAACTGAAAAAGATGCTCTTATTGGGGTATCAATGACAGGTATTGGTTCTGGAGTTGTATTAGGTTATGATATGAAAGCAGCAGCAAAGGCAGTTAAAGAAGAAAATGAACGAGTAGCTGCATTGATCGGAATTAATCGCTCAGCTCGTACAACCACAGTAAAACCTGCAGGTACTACATCATTGGCATTAGGAACTTCATCGGGTATTCATGCATGGCACAATGATTATTATATCCGTAGAATCCGTGTTGGAAAAAATGAAGCAATTTATTCTTATTTGGCAATTAATCACCCAGAACTAATTGAAGATGAATATTTTCGTCCACATGATACTGCAGTAATTTCTATTCCGCAAAAGGCGCCAGATGGAGCTATCATGAGAACGGAATCACCTTTTCAATTATTGGATCGTATCAAAAAGGTGCACTTAGAATGGGTTAAACCAGGTCATAGAAGCGGAAATAATACTCACAATGTATCTGCAACAGTTTCACTTAAAGCAGATGAGTGGGAATTGGCAGGAGAATGGATGTGGAACAATAGAGATCATTATAACGGCTTATCTGTATTACCATATGACGGTGGTACCTATACTCAAGCACCATTTGAAGATTGCAGCAAAGAAACATATGAAACAATGATGAAATCTCTGCACAACATTGATTTGAGTCAAGTAATTGAATTAGATGACAATACAGATCTGTCAGGTGAATTAGCTTGTGCCGGCGGAGCGTGTGAGATAAAATAATGATGGTACCTACTCAATATGATTGGATATATCAGCTGTATGTGAGGGAGTTTGGAAACAAGCTCCTTCCTACAGACTTTTATTATGAAAATGGATATCGAGTAATGACTGAATCATATCATAAAAGAAGAGGCTCATGTTGTGGCAATGGTTGTAGACACTGTCCTTTTGATCCAGCGCATAAAAAAGGCGAAAAAACTTTGAAAGCCCAATAAATTATTCTATATTATAATTAAGAATTAAGTTATGACAACAAAACAAAGAACAAATTTAGAGTTAGTGCATCCTGGTTTTGCTAACGGTGTTTCTATGCAATTAGCAGTTAAGCAAACATTAGAAGGTCCTGATGCTAGACTAACTGCAGAAGAAAAACAAGAAATTATTGATAAAGCTGCATATCATTACGGACAATTTTTAACAGCATTAGGAGTAACATGGGAAACGGATCCAAATTCAGCTGATACTCCACGTAGAGTAGCAAAGGCATATGTAAATGATTTATGGGCCGGCCGATATAATCCAATGTCAGACATTACAGCATTTCCTAGTGACGGATATGATGGTATTGTATTTGAAGGAGGTATTCCATTAACTTCAATGTGTAGTCATCATCATCAGACAATTATGGGTAATGTACATGTTGCATATATTCCAGGTGAGAATAGCAATGTTATTGGTTTGAGTAAATTGAATCGTGTAGTAGAACACTTTGGCAGACGAGGTGCAATTCAAGAACAATTGACAGTAGCAATACATCACGCAATAGATGAATTAATTGAAAACAATAAAGGTGTTGCAATCATGATTGAAGCAACGCATAATTGTGTGCAATGCAGAGGTGTTAAGCATGGCGGAGCTTCAATGAAGACAGCAAAGCTATCCGGAGCATTCTTAGAAGATGGTAATGCAAGATCAGAATTTTATCAATTTGTAAAAGGTTATAATTAATGGCACGTTACATTTCAACAAAACTATTTGAAAACTATTCAGTAGCAATACGTCAATGGAAAGCTCAACATTCTCATTGTCAACTGCTACATGGATATGCACTTAAATTTAAAGTATGGTTTGCATCTAACGAACCAGATATTGAGAATCAACTTGATGATATGAATTGGATTGTTGATTATGGAGGTTTCAAGACACCACCAAAAGGCAATGGTCTTAAAGATTGGATGGATCATATGTGGGATCATACTACACTTATTCAAGCAGATGATCCTTATAGAGATATGTTTGAAATGCTTCAAGTATCTGGATTAGCAAAAGTACATTTTCTAGAAAAGATGGGTGCTGAATCGTGTGCTAAACTAGTATATGATAAATTCAATGAAGTTTTAGCAAATACAGATGCTGGCAGATGTCGATGTATCAAAGTAGAATGTTTTGAAAACGATAATAATTCAAGTATATATGAAGAATAATAATGAGACATATCTATCGCTTTTTGAATATTTAGGTAAAGGATCTGGAGGTACCAATATTGGTCGAGAAGTAACAGCAGAAGCTATTAAACGAGGCGTTGAGATTAAATGGAGAATGTTACCGAAAGAAGCTCAGAAACCGGAATATACTCAAGTGCAATTGTATCCTATATCATTTTTAGATGATTATTTTGCTAATATGTCGGAAATGGATTTAACTCCAATTGTAAGGCGTTCTGAATTAATTAAATTGCAGGAACGATTGCAATTGCTTGAGTCTTTATTTCAAAACGTAATTAACAACTTGAATATATCAACAAATAAAATAGAAGATGACGATGACCTCCCATTCTAAAAGAATTACAGATTACACGAAAATACTTCCAATAGTAGAATTATATCGTTGTGTACAATCAGAAGGATCTCGATTTGGCAGACCTACAATTGCAGTTAGAACTACAGGCTGCACTCATCGTTGTTGGTTTGGCGAAGGAGGTTGGTGTGACTCTTGGTACACTAGCATTCACCCAGAAAAAGGCACATTTACATTTAATGATATCATTGATATTTATGATAAAAATCCACATATCAAAGAAATGATGTTAACGGGTGGATCTCCCACAATGCATCCTGCATTAGTTAACGAACTAACACATTTTGCACATGAAAGAGATATTCTCATTACTATTGAAACTGAAGGCTCGCATTTTATTGAGACTGATTATCCTATTGGGCTTATCTCTCTTAGCCCTAAGTTTAGCAATAGCGTTCCCAGGGTGGGTGTTGCTACGCCGCAAGGCACGATTACGGATGAAAAGATGGTTGCGCAACATAACAAGTTTAGGCTGAATTATTCAGCAATGAATGCAATGATAACCACTCATTCTGATTATCATTTTAAACCAGTATGGGATGGCACTGAAGAGAATCTTAAAGAAATTGAAGAAGCACGCGAATTTTTAGAAATTCCTAAAGAAAAGACGTATATTATGCCCGCCGGCGATACTCGAGAAGAATTAATCAAAATGTATCCGATAGTATTTGAAATGTGTGCCGAACGAGGATATAACATGACAGGAAGAGATCACATAATAGCTTTCAATACGCAGCGCGGGGTGTAAACTGCATTAGACACTGAAAAAGAAATATAATACTGCATATTTATAATAAAGGATTGTTATGACATATGTACGTACAGAAAAAATAGGAACTAAATATAAATTTATACATGGCAGAACATGTGATGTATGTAATTCATATTACGAAACAATTTCCGGAAATAAAAAAACATTAACAGCTAAAAATAATTGGTGTAGTGCGAAATGCAGAAAAATGTATTTTAAACAAACATCATATAAAACTTTGGAATGTAAATTTTGTAACAATATGATAACTGTATATAATTCAAATACGTCAAAATTTTGTAGTCATATATGTTATTCACAGTATATGAAATTGCATCCTGCAGAATTTGGTTTAGATAAAAAAGCGATTAATATGCATATATATTCAAATACACCAGAATCAATTGCAAAAGGGATACAAACAAAAAAAGAAAAAGGTTTAATTCAACGGTGGGTAGATGAACGAAACATTGAATGGAAAAAGTATTGGAAGGTTTGCAATTATCATACTAGAAAAATGCGTAAAGTGATGTTAGAAACATGGGATGGGTATGATTACATTGATGGCGAATATATAAAAGATAATTTAACATTACATTTTAGTGATAAAAATTATCCTAGTTTAGATCATATCAAACCACGTAGTAAATGTTTTGAAGAAGGAATGACAGTTAGAGAATGTTGCGATCCATCAAATTTAGCTTGGACAAAACGAATAAATAATAGTAGAAAATATAATAAATAATATGAAATCACATTCAACTTGGTTTAAAAGAACCCTTAATCCTATATTAAGAAAAATATTTAAAGTAGAAATTTGTTCTATTTCCTTTGAAGAAAAGATAATTGGTTATGGAATCAGAAAAATGCTTACTAAAAGAGGTGTGTGATATGGAAAACGAAACTAAAAGAGTTAAACTTGAAAGAACTGAAGGCACCCCAGTTGACTTATCTAATTGGTATGCCAATCAGAAAAAACGAGAATTAGCAGAACAGGAAAGAAAACAAAAAGAAAGAGAACAAGAAGAAGAACGAATCAGTAAGATTGAATGTCCTGTTTGTAAATCTACTGATAAGATACACCATATTAAAAGACAAAGTAATGGTATTTATGGACCTGGACATTCAAGTTGGATTACAGATAATTACTTAGTTTGTAGAAATTGTGGGATCCATTATAATGATATTAATAAATTGAAATAAATATGAGCGTTGATGATATAAAAAACCTAAGATTGGGTGAAGTAGTTAAAGTTAAAATAGATGAATCACACTCGATTAAAGGTATTGTACAAGGAATTGACTTATGGGAGAAAAGAATCAGAGTATCTAAGGATGAATATACTTGTGATTGGTTCCCTCCCAGATTAATCAGCAAATTAAAATAATATGTATACAGTAACAACAACATTTGGAAATTACCAAATTAATTACGTTATAACAAGATGAAACAACTACTTTATTTTACTGCCGAATGGTGCGGTCCTTGCAAAATGATTAAACCTGTAATGCAATCATTACAATCTCAAATGTCAATTACATTTATTGATGCAGATTCTAGTGCAGAAACTTGCAAAACATGGAATGTGCGTAATGTACCAACCGTATTGTTAATTAAAAATGGAATAGAAATAGGTCGATTAGTAGGATCTAATATAACGCGAGAAACAGTTATAAATTTGTATAATAAATAAAAGGAAAAGTTATGAATTGGAAACCAATTGGAGATCAAGTACTCCTTAAAGAATTAGAAAAACAAGAAAAAACAAAGAGTGGTATCATCATGATGGCAGGTATGGATGAATATGTTGAATGTGATGTGATGGAGGTAGGCGATGGATTGTTTACACAAACCGGTAACAAAATACCAATGACAGTAAAAGCCGGAGATCGAGTTAAAATATATTCTGGAAATTTAGGATCCCAGAAGAAAGTACAATTGGGAGATGCTGAATTTATATTGGTTCGCGAACATGAGATTGCTATGGTAAACACAAAACCATGATTGAAGCATTAGGATGGGTCTGCACGGCATTGGTATTGATTGGTTTCATTGTCAATGCCCGCGGACATTTTCTTCCTGCTTTGATTTGGTGGATAGTAGGAGATATTGGTTGGATTGTATATGATATTTACATAAATAATATTAGTCATATGGTCCTGGGATTAGTTATAATAGCAATAAACACATACGGTATCATCAGATACTATAAAAATAAAAAATGTATCAAGCAATAGGTTACGACAAGAAAAACGGCATTATGCACGTTTGGGATGATGAATTAGGACATCAAAAGTTTCCATTTCAACCATATGGATATTTACCAAATACACAAGGACAATATCAATCATTAGACGGCACTAGATTAGATCGTGTTGCTGGTAATCACAGAGATAATCCTAAATCATATGAATCTGATTTAAATGAAGAAGTTAGAACTCTAATTGATTTGTATTATGAATCAGATGAGCCTTCAAAAGGACATAGAGATTTCTTTTTTGACATTGAAACAGCAAAAGATGAAAATGGTTATAGTACAATTGATGATGTACGTACATCAATTACTTCAATTGCATACTATGATAAAGTCGGCAAAGATCGTCGAGTATTAATTTTAGATGAATTAGGCCGCATAAAAGACCGTGAAATACAAGGTGACGGCTATACTTTAGAGATATTTCGAGATGAAAGAGACTTATTAACTAGATTTATTAATATATTCGCAGAAATACAACCTACAGTAATTACAGGCTGGAATACTGATGGATATGATATTCCGTATTTGATAGGTCGTTGCAAAAAAGTATTAGGTGCACAATCCATTAAAAAATTATCTCCCGCAGGAGTAGTTGAACAAAGCAAATCCGGTAAGTGGAAAATTTTAGGTGTATCTAGTTTAGATTATTTAAAATTATATAAAAACTTTACATATACAGAACTTCCTAATTATCGATTAGATACAGTAGCACAATTTGAATTAGGTCGAGGCAAAGTTGAATACGAAGGTGATTTAGATACACTATTTACACAAGATATTCACAAGTTTGCTTATTACAATATGACTGACGTTGATCTGGTTTATGAATTAGACGACAAGTTGCAAATGTTGAATTTAGCACGTTCAATTTGTCACAAAGGTCACGTTCCATATGAAGATGTATATTATGCATCTAAATATCTAGATGGTGCTGCAATTGTAGATTTAAAGCGAAACGGATTAGTTGCGCCTAACAAACAGTTCCGATTCATTGAAGAAGAAACAATAGCTGATGCATTAGCAGGAGCATATGTAAAAGCACCGGTACCTGGATTATATAAATGGATCTATGACTTGGACTTAACATCATTGTATCCTAGTATCATCATGACATTGAATATATCTCCAGAAACAAAAATTGGAGTTGTATCAAATTGGAATCAGGAATGTATGATGCGAGACGAAGCAACTCAGGTCACGATGAATGGAAAAACAATTCCAGATATTAGATCTTGGTTAGTTGAAAATAATTACAGTATTGCAAGTAACGGTACAGTCTATAGAAATGATCAACGCGGATTTCTTCCAACGATTCTTGAAAAATGGTTTGATGAACGTGTAATATTCAAAGACAAACGAGATACATTTGCAGTAGGTACTGAGGAGTATAAATTCTATGATGCATTGCAGTTAACGCAAAAAGTATTGCTCAATTCATTTTATGGAGTATTAGGATTAAAAACATTTCGTTTTCATGATCTAGATAATGCAGGTGCTATTACAGCAGTAGGGCAAAGCATAATTAAATTTTCTGGTCGTGTTATTAATAATCAATATCAACGAGAATTAGGCACGGATCATTTTGTTAATGCATCTGGAGATAAAGCAGAGTTTGCATTTTACACGGATACAGATTCAACCTTTTGTAGCAGCGAACCTTTAATCAAACATAGATTTCCAGGATGCGATGTTGAAGATGAACAATTCATGATTGAACAAACAAATGCAATTGCATCTGAGATTCAAGGCACTGTTAATACAATGTATAATCAATATGCAAAAGTATTTCATAATACCGAAAAACATAGATTCCAAATTAAGCAGGAATACATTGCAAAATCTGGTTTATGGATTGCAAAGAAACGATATGCACAATGGGTTATTTTCAAAGAAGGAAAACCTACAGATAAATTGGATATAAAAGGATTAGATGTTGTAAGATCAAGTTTTCCGGCTGACTTTAAAAAGATCATGAAAGAAACATTGTGGTTTATTCTTAAAGGCAAAGACAAGCAAACAACTTCTACATTGATACATGATTTCAAAAGTAATATTAAAAAATCAGAAGTATTGAATATTATGAAGAATTCAAGTGTTAAAGAATTGTCAAAATATATCAAAGGCCGAAAACCATTTTCTGGATATATCAAAGGATCCACTGCACACGTTAAAGCTGCAATCAATTTCAATGATATGTTAACACAATTAAATACAGATGTGTTACCTATATCAGATGGAGAAAAAATTAAATGGGGTTACTTGCTTAACAATCCATATGGCTTTGAAACTATAGCATTACGAGGTTATCAAGACCCACCAGAGATTGTAGCCTTTGCAGAACAGTATATTGATCATAACAAAATGTTTTCAAGTGAGTTAAGCAATAAGTTTGATGATTTTTATTCTGCAATGGGATGGGGCGCATTACCGGAGAATAATAATGCAAATCGATTCTTTTCATTTGGAAAATAGCAATTATTTTATTATAATATGGTATGATTGGTTATAGAACTCATTGGTATGGTAAAGAAGTAGAAGGTCGCTTTACCGATATTGAAACTTTATTTATTGCTGATGTAAAGGCATTAGATAAAATTGTAGCAAATAAAATAGCACATGTTTATTTTTGTTCCGGAGCTACACAGCAGTTAATTGAACAAGAGCGATGGGATATGGTATTCAGAATGATTTCTGATACTAGTTTTGTAACATTAGAAGTTACTCCTGGTATGTTAGAAAAGATACCACCAATGATTAGAATTCGAGCTCACATCTTATTAATGTTGGATTGTAAAGATGCTGGATTGCTAAAGAAAACAGATAGTATTAAAGTTGTGTATGCAGATTATTCATTGTATTGTACCACAGTGCATAATATGCAACAAGTAACTCCAGATGATTATAAATTCGATAGACAATGAAAATAGGAGTAATTGCTGGTAACTTTGATGTAATACATCCAGGTTATATTAAGATGTTTAATGAATGTAAAAAACATTGTACTAGGTTGATTGTATTGTTACATGAAGATCCTAGTATCGAACGTCCAGAAAAAATGAAACCTATCTTATCAGTAGCCGAACGTAAAGAAATGTTGCTTTCATTAGAAATGATTGATGAAGTTATAACGTATTCTACGGAAAAAATACTTTATGAATTTATTAAAGGTATTGATCCGGATATTCGTTTCCTAGGAGATGATTACATTGGAAAAGATTTTACCGGTAAAGATTTAGGTACTCTTATTCATTACATTGATAGATCACATGGTTGGTCTACAACTAAATATAAACAATTAATTGCAGATGAAGTACAGCGTAGTAGTAACATTTAGTATTGAAGGGTTTCATTGTTGGCCCGCTGCTAAAGATGTGTTCCCGGAAGTAGCATTCTTATCGGATAGACATCGACACATGTTTGGATTTCGATGTTATGCACATGTAACGCATACGGATCGAGACAAAGAATTTATTTTATTAAATCGAGAGATAAAACGAAATCTTCATATGTATTTCGAAAAAGATGCATATAATGTACTAGAATTTGGTGCAATGTCATGCGAAGCTATTGGAGAATTTTTATTAGATCAATTTCCAGAATTATACAAAGTAGAAGTTTGGGAAGATTGGGAAAATGGAGCGATAATTGAAAGATAAGATGAGAATATTTTTAGTTGACATAGAATCAGTACCAACTCGTTATACCTGCGAATGGAAGACTCATGTACCAAAATTATTAGAAGAAGCTGGATTTGAAGTAATTGTTGTAGAGGGAGATTTGAATATTCCAGAAGCAACCACTCCAGGTGCATTCTTAAATTTTGGTGGTACTAACATGTATAAAGCAAAGCAAGTTCATTCTTTAAGTTACATGTTTACCCGAGGACATATTCAGCCAGGAGATCATATTATTTTTACAGATGCATGGCATCCGGGTATTATCAATGTAAAATACATGAGCGAACTCCTAAATATTCCCGTTGTAACGCACGGACTATGGCACGCGGGGTCATATGATCCAAATGATTTTTTAGGTCGTCTCGTAGGAGGAAAATCGTGGATACGACACGCAGAACAATCATTTATATCTGCATTTGATTTCAATTGGTTAGCAACACAAGCTCACTTTGATTTAATGAGTAAAACATATGATATATCATTCAATTTAACATTTCATCGTACGGGCTGGCCAATGGAATATACCAAAAATATAATTCAACCAAAAGCTTGGGCAGAAAAAGAAAACATCATAGTGTTTCCGCACCGTATAGCTCCTGAGAAACGATTAGACTTATTTCAAGAATTAGCAGCTCGTCCAGAATTAGCACATTATCAATTCTGTGTAGCAATGGAAATGAATTTAACTAAACCAGAATATCATGAATTGCTTCGACGAGCTAAGTTTGCAGTATCATTTGCAGATCAAGAAACATTAGGTATATCAATGTATGAATCAGCTTGTGCAGGAGCATGTCCGATTGTGCCAGATAGATTATCATACACTGAAATGTATTCGCCGATGTTTAAACGTGCGAATAGTATAGATGATGTGGTTCAAGCAATATTAGAATATGAAAATGCTGATATAACAACTAATATTAATCAACTGGTTACAGCATTACATAAAAACTTTTTTTCAGCAACAAAATTAATTAATAAACTAAAGGAATACAATGAGCGAAGCTAAAAGATTCATATACTTTCCATCATTATCTGCAGGATCTATGGTTTCTGCATTTAAGAAAGATATGAAATTTTCAAATGGTGACCCTGTAAAGTTTTTTGACTCTCGTTATCCAGAAGATTGGAGACATCCATACTTTTTGATTACGGCAGGACATCATTACAAAAAAATGGATTTTCGAGATCAACTAGGATTAGAAAAAGATGTATTAGTATTTGGAGATTCTGGAGGATATCAGATTGCAACTGGTGCTTTGCCGTATAGTAATGAACTTCGTGAAAAGATTTTTCATTGGTTAGAAGCAAACAGCGATGTTGCAGCAAATTTAGATATACCACCTAAAACTAAATATAGAAATCAATTTGCAACATGTGCAGATATTAGTTATGATAACTTTGCTTGGTTTGAAAAACATCAAAGCGGTAAGACTAAGTTTTTGAATATGTTGCAAGGATCGAATGCTGAGGAATATACATGGTGGTATCATAAATTCAAGCATTTTGATTTTCAAGGATGGGCGATTGGTGGTCCACAAAAATTAGTTGATTTCATGTTTGCATTATCATTAATGCTTAAAGAAGGAGAATTTGAAAAAACTCGTAATGAATATCTTCACTTGTTAGGAATTAGTAAAATTTCCGATTTCTTTATTTTAGCAACAATGCAAAAATTAATGAATAAACATTACGGAGGAAGAATTACAGTAACAACGGATTCATCATCACCAGGACAATATCCAGTATTTGGAACGTATCTTCATTCAACAAATTTCAAGACACAAACATTCTCTGAATTGTATTTTCCAAAGAATGCTGAGTATCGACGTAAGTCACATATCAAACAAGGCAAAACGGGTGATGTAACTGGAATTGATTTGACACAACATGTACCTTGTCAATTAGGATGTCCAGCTTGTGCTGATTTTACATATGAATATCTCGGCGGTAAGACGGATGCTGGATTAGATAGATATTCACAAGAAGCTATGCCTAGAATGGTTGTTCATAATACCCATTTGTATGTGAATGCTGCAAAAGAAATAAATCAATTAGTTGATAGTCACGTTGAATTGTTAGAAACAGTAGTTCCTAAAGATTTATATGATGTGATTTTATCATTGCATGAAATGTTTGCAGATCCAGATGCAGCACCACAAGTATACGAAAAGTATATTAAAACATATAAAAAATTCGGAGGTGATTCAATTTCAACTACCGATGCAGAAAACTTTAATAAATTCTTTAAATTTTAATCAGGATAAAAATGGAAAAAAGCAAATTACAATCATTAATTAATCGTTATTATCTTGCTGGTAATTGCGAGGCAGTTAAACTAAAAGAAAATGCCGAAGGAATCGGATGTGAATTAATTGATATTGATCAAACCGTTGTAGGTAAAATTCAATGGAAAACGACTCCTTTCATGAAAGGCGAATTAGGAATCAATCATACAGGCGCCTTAATTAAAATGTTATCAGCACTAGGTGAAAATATTGAAATTGATGTTAAAGATTCTGCAGGTAAAAACTATGCAATGAAAATCAGCGAAGGAAAAACTGAAGCAACCTTTATGTTAGCTGATACCACTGTCATTCCAGCAGTACCTGCAATCAATGCAGAGCCTGATTATCAAATTCAAATTCCAGTTAATGATGAGTTTATTACTAAATTTATCAAAGCAAAAAATGCTTTGCCTGATGCTAAAAACTTTGCAGTTCAAGTTAAAGGTGGTGTAATTCGTTTTATTATTAATTATAGTACCGTAAATGCAGACAACATCACATTTGAAGTAGGCAATACTCCAGGTGCAGATATGGATCCAGTTTGTTTCTCTGCAGATAAATTGAAAGAAGTACTTGTAGCAAATCGAGGAGATGCTGGTCAGTTGCATGTATCACCAGATGGATTAGCTCGTATAGATTTTGTTGGAAATGATTTTGATTCAACATATTGGTTAGTAATGTTACAGAATTAATTGTTATGATAGTACCAGTAAAAAACACATCCAATAATCCGATCCCGCAGTATAAGACTCCGGGATCCGCAGGTTTAGATATTTGTTGCAACGAGGACATATTTTTGGATTCGGGTACTAGAATTCTAGTTAACACCGGATTATATGTAGAAATTCCGCAAGGATATGAAATACAAATTAGACCAAGAAGCGGATTGGCATTGAAACATGGAATCACTGTATTGAATTCTCCAGGCACTATTGATTGTGATTATAGAGGAGAAATAGGAGTTATTTTAATTAATCATGGTCCTAGAGCTGTTGAATTTGAAAAAGGAGATCGAATAGCTCAAATGGTTCTTTGCAAAGTAGAACATATAGAATGGTTGCCTACCGGAGCATTATCCGGAACTAAACGAGGTGACAAAGGATTTGGATCAACAGGTATTTAAGTATGTACGGAAACACAGAAAATACACTCTGGGTAGAATCGTTTCGCCCAGATACATTAGAAGGATATATAGGAAATGAACATATCATTGAAAAAGTTGGCATATTTATTGCTAATGGCGACGTTCCTCACTTGTTATTTTATGGCACAGCTGGAACTGGGAAGACCACGTTGGCAAAAATCATTGCCTCTAGTGTGGACGCCGATGTTATGTATATAAATGCATCGGATGAAAACTCGGTGGATGCTGTTAGAGATAAAATTAAAAGATATGCATCTACAGTTGGATTTCGTCGTTGGAAAATCATTATTTTAGATGAAGCAGATTACTTGACACCTAATGCTCAAGCCGCACTTCGCAATTTAATGGAGACTTATAGCAAAACAACACGATTCATTTTAACATGTAATTATGTTGAAAAGATTATTGACCCAATTCAATCTCGTTGTCAGACATTTGCAATAACTCCACCCAATAAAACGGATGTAGCAAAGCGATTAGTGCAAGTACTTGAAGAAAATGAAATACGATATGACATCAAAGACGTAGCAGCAATCATTAATGCATCTTATCCAGATATTCGTCGTGCAATTAATGCAGCACAAGCATCCGTAGTTAACGGAGTATTGCAATTAGACAAAACAAGTAGCATACAAGCCAATTACATGACGGAAATTTTGGATGTTCTGCGTAATAGCAAAGATAAAAAGGCAGCATTTACTAAAATTCGTCAAATTATTGCGGATAGCAAAGTGCGAGATTTTACGCCATTGTATACATTTCTATATGATAACTTAGATGAATTTGCTCACGGCCATATTGCACCGGTAATATTGATTATTGCAGAGTCGCAATTTAAAGATGCTAGTGTAGTAGACAAAGAAATCAATGCAATGGCAATGTTTGTAAATATTTTAGGAGAAATATGAGTAATAAATTAAATGTAAATATCGGTCCTAATGATATGCAACCGATACAATGCAAAGAATGTGACGGATTGTATTTTCGTCAGGTAATGGCAATTAACAAAGTGTCAAAGTTTCTAACAGGCGGAGACAAAGATACAATGGTACCAGTACCGGTATTTAGATGCGATGATTGTGGTGCTATTCCGGAAGAGTTTCAACCAATTAAATTGAAAAAATAATGTCGGTGCCATATCATAAAGCTGATGTAACATTAGTTTTCAAAACATCAGCTCGTAGCAATGCAAAAATAAAAATGAAAACATTGAGAAACAAAAGCATTGATGATGTGTTAGAACGTAAAATACCAGGCATACCAGATGCAGCAGTTATTTTAGAAATTGGTATGGGTGAATTATTTGAAGAAAAATACAAGCAGAAATATAAACTATAAACATGGCAGAAGAAAAAAAGGGTGCAACAATTTTTGATTTTATTGATGGAGTCACACACAAAAAGAAAGAATGGCGTAAATGGTCTGAAACAGATCAGGCAAAGTTTTCTCCATTTATTGTGAATCGATGGCTATCAATGCGGCAGGATCTGATAGAACTTGTTAATGAGTTACAAACATATACAATAGGATTGTTACGACCTAGAGAAACATATCGCCTTTATCATGAAATACTACCAACAAGCAAAGGTTTTGCAAAGTATGTTAAAGGTAAAAAAGACGATAAATATTCAGACAAATTGATTGATCAGATTGCAGAACATTATCAAGTAAGCAAATCCGAAGCAATCGACTACGCCGAATTATTAAATCAAGAACAATGCACCCGTCTTCTGTCATTATACGGTTATGCTGAACGTGAAATAAAAACAATGATCAAAGGAGTTAAGAAATGAGCGTAAACACACAATCACACTACAGAGGTAAAGATAGCTTGTATAAATTTGCAGAAGAGTGGTCACTTAATAGCTATGAATTTGATATCATTAAACGCATTGTAAGATGCCGACATAAAGGTACATTTGAACAAGATCTTAACAAAACAAAAGATTTAATTGATATTTATCTGCAAGAACAACGGCAACATTATTTGGATCTTACAAAATAATTTCATATATTATATGTATGAAATCTGGAAACTATATTAATCCTATCTATACGTTATCATTACGTGATGCTACATCAGTTCCTCGTAAGATATCTTATTCACAATGGTCCATGTTTGAACGTTGTCCGTTGTCATGGAAACTTGCATATATTGATGGATTAGCTCCATTTCAATCTAGCATAGAAACTTGCTTTGGTACGGCTTTTCACGAAACATTGCAACATTATTTAACCGTAATGTATACAGATTCAGTTAAACGTGCAGATGCATTGGATTTCCGTAGCATTCTAACAAACAAGCTTCGAGAAGAATACAAACGACGTGTTGATGAATCTAACGGAGAACATTTTTCCAATCCGTTGCAAATGGCAGAATATTTAGAAGATGGTGTTGCTATATTAGATTGGTTCAAGAAACGTCGCAAACAATACTTCTCGACAAAGGATTGGGAATTGGTTGGAATTGAATTAGAACTTTGCGAACCGGCATCAGAGACAAATTCTTCGGTATATTGGTACGGCTTTATTGATTTAGTTTTGCGTCATGTACCTACCAATACAATTCATATATACGATATCAAAACAAGCCGAAGTGGTTGGAATAAATATCAAAAGTCAGATTCTTTGAAAATGGCACAACTAGTTGCCTATAAGAATTATTTTTCACGTCAGTTTGGCGTCCCTAAAGAAAACATTGTAGTTGAGTTTTTCATAGTTAAACGCAAACTTGTTGAAGAATCAATGTTTCCTCAGAAACGCATCCAATTGTTACGACCTGCAGCAGGCACAGTAACTCAACGCAAAGTACAAAAACATATTGACAATTTTATTGATCATTGCTTTGATGCAGACGGCAACAAGTTAGCAGATAGACAATATGAAGCTGTTGCTGGCAAAGGTGATAAGAATTGCAAGTATTGTCCATTTAAAACTGATTATGTAAATTGTCCCCGAGAAAATAGGATTCGTACGGATAAATCATTATAATAGTAGTATGATAGCATATAAACATAAACATACTTTTGTATACGGATTTGAAATACAAAAACGTGCTCCATATGTTGGATGGCAGAAGTGTGAATATACATTGCTAACAAATCATGATGATCCTAACGGTAAAGAAAATAGAGCCTTGTTAGAAGGTATGCTTCGAATTGCATACGGTCATATGCCAAAAGGTGTCAAATTCTTATACGAGAAAACAATATGACAAAAGTAGCAGTAATTGGAAATACTGGTTGGCAGAATAAACGCAAAGTGCAAGAAACTTTGCAAATGTTGAAACGCAAGTTTCCAGAAGAGTTAACGGTCATAGGTGCCGGAGGAAATGAAGGTGCTAACAGCATGGTTAGAAAATATGCATTAGAATTTGGTATGCAGTATCGAGAATTCAATCCGTCATTTTCTGGATATAATTTATACTCAGCAATGCCAGAAACATATTACGGCAAACCATATCATTTCAGCCAACTTCATCATCGCATGAAACTCATTGCACAGCATTGCGATTACATGATGATTATGACCAATGAAACTGCATTAGATCCAGTTTTAAAGACAGCATACAATACCGTAAAGAAACTAGAAAAACCGGTAGTAATATTAGGTTAATCATATTTATAATAAAGTTATAAGGAATAATAAATGGAGTTACCAAAATTAAGAAAAATTGATCCTAACCGTCCTGCAAAAAAGAAAATTCTATTATTAGCAGATGATTTCCGTCTTCCATCTGGAATTGGAACAGTTAGCAAAGAAATTATTTTAAACACCGTTAAGGAATTTGATTGGGTGCAATTAGGTGCAGCAATCAATCATCCAGATGCCGGCAAAGCATTTGATTTGTCTCAAGAAATTGCTCGAGAAACTGGCATACAAGATGCGTCAGTTAAATTGATTCCATGGAATGGATATGGAGACAGAAACATCTTGTTTGCAATTTTGAATCAAGAACGTCCCGATGCAATTCTTCACTTTACAGATCCTCGTTACTGGACTTGGTTGTATCAACTAGAACATGAAATTAAAACAACGTTTGGTGTTCCAATTACGTATTATTCTATTTGGGATGATTTGCCGTATCCAATGTGGAACGCCCCTTTTTACGGCAGTTGTGATATGATTATGGGCATTAGTAAGCAATCTGATAATATTCACAGAGAAGTGCTTAAACAGAACGGATTTGGGGTTGTAGATTATGATGATGGAGATTCAGCTCCTGCAGATCTTAAATGGAATCAAGTAGTTACCGGATTTGTGCCGCACGGATTGAATCACAACATGTTTAAGCCGTTACCAAAAACCGATGAAACATACAAGCAAATGTATGAACGCATTAAAACACGTAACGGCGTAGATTTTGTAGTATTTTGGAACAATCGAAATATTAGAAGGAAGCAACCAGGTGATTTAGTTATTGCATTCAAACATTTTGTAGATCAGTTACCAGCAGAACAACAGAGTCGTGTTGCATTATTAATGCATACTCAAGCAATTGATGAAAATGGAACGGATCTTCGTGCAGTAGCAAAGGCATTAGCACCAAATTGTAAAATATTGTTTTCAGAACAAAAATTATCTTCACAAGATCTTAATGCAATGTACAATGTAGCTGATGTTGTAGTTAATATTGGTAGCAACGAAGGATGGGGATTAAGTTCAACCGAAGCGATGCTATCAGGTACTCCAATAATTAACAATGTAACTGGTGGATTGCAAGATCAATGTGGTTTTCAAGATGAAAATGGAGAATGGATTCGTTTCAATGGTGAATTTGCAACAAATCATACCGGTAAGTTTAAGAAACATGGAAGTTGGGCAAAACCAGTATTTCCAACCAATAGATCATTACAAGGATCACCAGCAACACCATATATCTTTGATGATCGAGTAAGTTTTGAAGATGTAGCCGATGCAATTCGTTATTGGTATGATATGGATCCTGAAGTGAGAGAGTCATCTGGAATTTGCGGAAGAGTATGGTGCATGCAATACGGATTGACTGCAGAATCGATGGGTAACAAAATGATTGAAATGTTTAACTATTTATTTTCAATTAAAAAAGAATCAAGACCATCATACACATTGCATCGAGTAGAAGAACGAGTTTATGAACGAACAGGAATAGTAGCACAATGAGAAAAATAGTTATAGCAAGTCCCGTAGCAACACAAAGCGGTTACGGGCATCATGCACGAGAAGTAATTAGCAATATTATAGAACAACGAGGAGATTCATGGGATGTTAAATTAGTTTCATTGCCGTGGGGCGGAACTCCAATGACATATCCGTTATCTCCGGAATGGATGCGAAGAATTATTCCGTTACCATTAACAGAACAACCAGATGTTTGGGTGCAAATATCAGTTCCTAATGAATTGCAACCGGTTGGCAAATATAATATAGGAGTGACTGCAGGAACAGAAGGCGATGTATGTCCTAAAGAATGGATTGAAAATTTAAATAAAATGCAATTGGTAATAGTTCCTAGTAACTTTACTAAAGAAGTATTTGAAAATACCGCAAAACAACAAAATTTACCACTAACAACACGAATAGAAGTTGTACCAGAATATTTCAATGAAGTTGTATATAACAACAAAGCAGATATTCCGTTTCCGCTGCTAGATGAAATTAAAGAATCTTGGGCATTCTTATCGGTAGGACATTGGTTGCAAGGATCATTAGGTGAAGACCGAAAGAATCTTTCTGGATTAGTACACTGCTTCTTTGATACATTTAAAAACACTAAAGATCAACCAGCTCTCATATTAAAAACAAGTGGTGCTACGTATAGCATCATGGATAGAATGGAAATTGAATCACGTATTTTGCAGATTCGAGAAAACTTTGGATCGGCTAAACTTCCCAATGTGTATCTTGTGCATGGAGAATTAGCAGATTTTGAAATGAATGCCATGTACAATCATCCTAAAGTTAAAGCCATGATATCATTTACTAAAGCAGAAGGATTTGGTAGACCATTATTAGAATTCTCAACTACAGGTAAACCAATTATAGCTCCACATTATTCTGGACAAGCCGACTTTTTAAAGAAAGATTTTATTTGTGCATTGCCAGGAGGATTGACTCCAATTCATGCATCTGCACAGAATCCATTTTTAATTAAAGAAGCTAAATGGTTTACTCCAGATTATAAATATGCTGGAAAGATGATGCAAGAAGTTCGCAAAAATTATAAAAAATGGATGGATTTAGCAAAACGTCAACGATATTTTGTTAATAGCACATTTACAAAAACTGCAATTGCAGAAACATATAAACAAGTATTAGAACATGTTGATTCATCATTGCAATCAGTTCCACAACAAATTCAACTTCAACTTCCTAAACTGAAACGGGTCGAAACTGAAGCTCCAAAGATTACATTGCCAAAATTAAAAAAGATTGAAGCATGAAAATAAGTTACGCACTGACGGTATGCAATGAGTTCGTTGAAATACAAAGACTCATTACATTTCTTTTAGAACATAAAAGACCGCAAGATGAGATTGTAGTTCAAATGGATTTGAATCTAGATGAATTGAATACGCAAACACAAGATAAACGTGAGGTCTTTGGATATATTATGAAACATAATGAGCAAGGCAACGTACGAGTTATATTTTATCCACTAAACAATGATTTTGCTGCATTTAAAAATCATTTAACACAACAATGCACCGGTGATTATATTTTTCAAATTGACGCTGACGAAATTCCATGCACTCCGATATTAGAATCATTGCCAACAATATTACAAAGCAATCCAGATGTTGATGTGTATTTAGTGCCACGCGTTAATACAGTTGATGGATTAACTGAGGAACACGCAATGAAATGGAATTGGAATGTAAATTCCGAAGGATGGGTGAATTGGCCGGATTATCAGTGGAGAATATATCGTAACGATGGTACAGTTACCTGGAAGAATCGAGTACATGAAGTATTAACAGGATTCAAGCAATATGCACAGCTACCAATGGAAGAAGATTATTCTTTATATCATCCAAAGACAATCGAACGACAAGAAAAACAAAATTCATATTACGAAACGTTATAATGGAAAAAATTTATAGTAATATTGATTCAGATATATTATTACATATAATAGTACGAAAAGAAGATTTAAGTCCGGGTAGAACTGAAGTAGTTCCAGACAATCAATTTATACAATGTTCTTTGCTCAATATGGAAAAGGGTAAAACATTTGCTCCACATAAACATATATGGAAAGAACGTAATCGTAATATAATTGCTCAGGAAAGTTGGATTGTAATTCATGGAAGTGTAAAATGCATTTTTTATGATATCGATGATCAAATTATTGCAACTCCAATATTATATACAGGTGATGCTTCATTTACATTGCAAGGTGGTCATACGTATGAAATTTTAGAAGATAATACATTAGTATATGAATATAAAACAGGACCATATGAAGGTCAACAATTAGATAAAACATTTATATGAAAAAAATTTTTATAGATTTAGGATTTAACAAAGGACAATCAGTTAAATTTTTTTATGATTTAATACCAGATTCGGCTGAATATGAGATTCATGCATTTGAACCAGATCCAAGTAATTTTAAATCATTTAAAAATTTTAATGGTGTTAATTTTTATAAAAAAGCTGCTTGGATTCGCGATGGCGTTGTAAAATTTTATTTAGGTAGTGAATCATTTGCTAGTACCATCAATTCATCTAAAATTACCAATATTAAACAAGATCGATTTATCGAAACGGAGTGTTTAGATGTATGTAAATTTATTACAGATAATTTTGATAAGGATGATTATATTATTTTAAAAATTGATATAGAAGGTGCTGAATATGAATTATTAAACCATATGTTATCTAACAATTGTTTAGAATATATTAATGATTTATTTGTAGAATTTCATTTAGGTAAAATAACTAATATAACGAGTGATCAACATAATGATCTAATAAATAAATTACAATCATTGGGATTTGCTTATGCCGATGTTGCTTGGGAAAAAGAAAATATAAAATTAAATTTAATTACATTATATGCAAACGATTAAATTACATTTAGGCTGCGGATGGCGCGACTTCGGTTCAGATTGGATTCATATTGACGGCGGAGATTATTCACATTTACAATTTAATGATATAACAAAATTACCATTTAATGATGGAATTGTTGATGTTATTTACGCATCACATGTTATAGAATATTTTGATAGAACAGAAATAAAAACGGTATTGCAAGAATGGTATCGCGTTTTACGTCCCAGCGGAACATTAAGATTAGCAGTTCCAGATTTCTTAAAATTAATGTGGGTATATCAAGATACGAATGATATAAATAAAATATTAGGACCATTATTCGGTCAAATGCCCATGGGCAATGCAACCATTTACCATAAAACAGTATATGATTTTAACTCTTTAAAGGAATTATTAGAATCATTAGGATTTTACAATATAATTCATTATAATTGGAAAAAGACAGATCATGCACAATATGATGATCATTCTCAAGCATATTATCCACATATGGATAAAGAAAATGGATTATTAATTAGTTTGAATGTGGAGGCAACAAAATGAATTTTAATACCGTAACGGATTTTGAAAATAGCATTGCTAAGTTTTTTGGAGCTCCATATGCGATTGCAGTTGATTCTTGTACTCACGGTGTTGAATTATGTCTGCGATATACAAATGCAGATAGTATAAGTGTTCCAAAAAATACATATTTATCAATTCCATTTTTAGCAAATAAATTATTAATTGATTTGGAATGGCGAACAGAAGATTGGGTTGATTACTATTATTTAACAGATTCTGTTATTGATGCAGCAGTTTTGTGGTCTGCAGATAGTTACATCCCACGGACATATATGAGTTTATCATTTCAATATCAAAAACATTTAAGTTTAGGACGCGGTGGAATGATATTAACTGATAACAAAGCTGCAGCTATACAGTTAAAAAAAATGTCATATGATGGTAGACTGCCGAATATTCCATGGCGAGTACAAAATGTTCAAACATACGGATATCATTACTATATGACACCAGAAACCGCTCAATTGGGTTTAGACAAATTAGATACAGCAATACAAACAAAACCAAAACAATGGGTTTCAACTGATTGGCCCGATTTAACACAAATGGAAATTTTTAAATGAAAAAAAAAGCGTTTATCACAGGAATCGCCGGACAAGATGGTTCATATTTAGCAGAATATTTACATTCAATTGGATATGAAGTCCATGGAATTGTAAGAAGAAATTCTACTCCAGAACATCAAGAATCTAGAATATCACATCTAGACGATACAATTTATACATATTACGGCGATTTATTAGATCAAAGTAGCTTAGAACATTTATTAGCAAAAATACAACCAGATGAAATTTATAATCTTGCAGCTCAAAGCCATGTTCGTATTAGTTTTGACATACCTCAATTTACAATTCAAACAAATGGATTGGGGGTTCTGAATATATTGGAAGCTTATAGAAATGCATGTCCAATAGCAAAATTTTATCAAGCATCATCATCTGAGATGTTTGGCAGTTCTGTAGACGCCGATGGATTTCAACGAGAAACAACACCAATGACTCCAGTGTCGCCATATGGATGTAGTAAAGTATTTGCATATAATATTGTACGAAATTATAGAAACGCATATAACTTACATGCATCTAATGGTATTCTATTTAATCATGAGTCACCTAGACGTGGTTCTAATTTCGTAACAAATAAAGTTGTCAAAGCCGCAGTTTTAATTAGTTTAGGATTGCAAGATAAATTGGAATTAGGTAATATGGATGCTTATCGTGATTGGGGACATTCTTACGATTATGTAAGAGCAATGCATCTCATTCTACAACAAGATAAACCAGGTGATTGGGTTGTTGCGACTGAGGAAACTAGATCGGTACGAGATATGTGTGAGTATGTGTTTGGTAAGTTGAGATTAGATTATAGAGATTATGTGATACAGAATCAAAAGTTTTTACGTCCAGAAGAGTTACCGTATCTCAAAGGAGATTGTACAAAAATTAAAACAGAATTAGGTTGGACTCCGACATATACATTTGAAAAAATGATGGATGAAATGATCGAATTTTGGCAAAAGGTGTATAACAAATGATTTCGATAGTTCAGAATTTTATATGTACTAAGCCAGAACGGTTGCAGGTATTACAAAAACAACTACCAACGATTGGAAAAGTTTTTAGTGATGTTGAATTTTTTGTAAATTATAATTCAACAATTAATTTAGAAGAAGTTTACTCATTATATAAAAAACATATTTCAAAATTAAATTTTTATAATGATTTATCAGAAGAATGGGCACCTGTTACGTTATCATTAGTTAATCAAGTAACAACTCCATATGTGATTTTTTTATGTGAAGATACGCAAATACATGTATCTAAAGACCAGGTATATAATCGTATTTATGAATTTGTTGAATTAGATTATGACTACATGTTATTAACAAAGCTAGAAAAATATCTACTACAAGAATATATTGATGGATACACCCCATATAATACAAATAAATCACCTGGATATAAAAAATTAAAATATGGATATTCATATTTAGGTAAACATGCACCACATAAAAGATTAAGTACCGATGCCGTGTATAAAACACCATGGTATCGAGATCGTTTAACTGAATTTATTCTGAACATTGATCAATGTGTTCATGACATACCAATTCGAGATAAACGAAAACCAAATTGTTACGAAGGATATTATGATTTTAATAACGGGATGGCAAGATTTGCAGAATTAAAATGTTACATTCCGAATGAAGTAATTATATCCGAATTTGATGGAGTAAAACAAAATTCATGAAAAATATAGTTTTTATACCTAATGTAGATTTAGGTAATGATAGAAATCAACCATATCATTATTCGGTTAAAAGTTGGCAAACATGGTGCGATCGAAACAATGTTACATTAATTGAATGGAAAGATGTTATATCCGATCCAAACTATCTTAAAGTCACATTACAGCGATATTGGGTACATGATATATTAGAACATAATGGAATTGAATACGACCAAGTTTTAATTGTAGATGCTGATACTATTATACATCCAGATGCTCCTAATTTTTTTAATGAAACTAATGGAAAGTTTAGTGTAGTAGTAAATAATGGATGTTATGAATGGACAACAAGAAGTATTCAAAGATGGGGAGATGCATTATTTCCAGATCAGCCTAAAATTAAAACATGGAAATATTTTAATGGGGGGTTTCAAATAACAAATAAAGCACATAAACCGTTTTATGATAAAGTTAAAAATTTCTATTTACAACATATTGAAACTATTAATCAATTAAACGAACAAATTAAAGCCGGTACGGATCAGACTATTATTAATTATTTAACACAGTTATTCAATGTTGATGTTAATTATTTACCAGAATGCTATAATCTGCAAGATTTGTTTCGAAAAAATTTATTACATATTCCAGGTCACTCATGGTTTACCGATGAATTACATTTTATAAATGCTGGATGGGTATATCATTTTAATGCAATACCACAGAATCCTAGGCACGTTGCATATTGGTTAGAACGAACATATAATGAATTAAATGTATCTGTACAGGAACTGCCTAAATATAGTCCTATTAGTTCAGAATACTTCATGAATATGGAAGTAGCGAATGGTGGAATTAGTAAACAAATATTAAATCTTAATGGTAAACTAAAAACAGTACGAGAGATAGTTAACTATTGGAAAACTGCCAGTAAGCCAAATCTAGAACCAAATAATTGGCAATATTATAACTGTATGATTGCTGGATTTCGTAAAAATGTTGCAAATCATCATGATTTGGGTTGGGATAAAATGACTGAAGAATATTACAACTCTTTAGACAGTATGACTGATTCGGAAATTGAAACGTTTCTTAAAGAAAATCCAGTTGAATTTGATAATGGATTTATAAAACATAGTTATCATCGAGCGTATGCAATGATTGGCCGACTTGTTCGAGGAGAAAAATATATTCCATTTTATATTGAAACATCAAAGATATATGATACTCCTACAAAAATAGACGGAGTTCATCGAGTCAAACCAGTAACTTCAAAAATACATCTATTAAAACAATTAGATGAATTGGGAATAGATAAAAATGAATATTGTTTAACGCAAAGTTCAATATTAAGTGCAATGGGTATTCGAGATAATGATGATTTAGATATAATCATATCATCTAAACTCAGAGAGCAAAATATTAAGTTTCCCGATAATGTAGAAGTATTTCCAAAAGATTATGCCAAATTTATGAAATTCGGTGCAACGAGTGATGATGATATTTTACAAAATTATTGTATAGAAATAAATGGTTATAAATTTCTAGAACCTAGATTTTATTTTTCAAGAAAAAATATAACTAATTCTAATAGGGATGTTAATGATTGGAACAATATTAAAATGTTTTTCGAATCTGGCAGCCACAAGGGATATCCATTCAATATTGAGTTTTATAAATGGGGCGTTACATATGTTGATAAAGTTCAATTGATTGATTTAGAATTTCAAAACTTCAAACTAATAAAAGATAAATATAATCGCATAGTAGACGGCATTAATCACGGCCGTACTATTTACTACGATGCAGTATCAAAAACATTTATCAAAATATTTCACCCAGAATATTGTAGATTACAAAATTTTCAAAATGCAATAGAATCAGGACTTTTTAATGGAGTAGTACCGGCTTTAGATAAATTAATTTATGATGGTAATGTCTTAATTGGTTATGTTATGAAAGAGGGCAAAACTATTGCAGATAATGATTTTGATTTTGATAAAATTCCAACGCATTTTATGAAAGCTGTTTTAGATAATTGCAAAAAACGAAATAAAATTTACTATGATTTAGTTCCCCAGAATATAATTCAATTGGAAAATGGTCAATATAGTTTAATCGATCTAGAAAGCGTATATGATTATAATCAAGAAGATATAATGTTAAAACATAATGCAACATATAAGCCTAGTAACTTATTAAAACACTTGGAATCTATTTAAAAAATATACATAATAAGAATATATGAAATTGTTTCGAATATTAGTTACGCATGCGGGAGGACCTGCCGCAATAAGTGTTATTAAATCTTTAGAATGTAGTAAATTTAAAGATGATATTGCCATTGTTGCTGCAGATTCAGACCCAACAGCCGCGGGATTGTTTTTAGCAAAAAAAGGAGAAACATTGCCAGATAGTTCAAATGAACAGGAATGGTTAACTGCTTTGCTTAAATTAATCAATCAGTATAATATTAATGTAATATTTCAAACCGGCGATTCTGATGTAGCATTGATGGCAAAATTTCAAGATCAAATTAGAGCCACCGGCGTTTATTTGTTAATACCGAGCAAATTAACAATTGACATTTGTCAAGATAAGTATTCATTTTATTCTTTATGTAAAGACAAATTTAAACTGCCATTAACGTCGACATCAAAATTATTATTTCCTGGTAAAAAAATTATTAAACCGATTAGAGGTAGTGGTAGTAGAAATATTCAGATTATCGATAACGGATTTCCAAAAGTAGACGAAGGATTTATAATTCAAACATTTATAGACGGCCCGGAATATTCAGTTGATGTATTATGTGATGAAGCATCCAATATGTTAACAGGAATTGTTCGCGAACGAATTCAAACAAAAGCTGGAATATCTACTAAGGGACGAATTGTTAATAATCATGAAATTTTAAATGAATGTGCTCGTATATGTATGCATTTAAATATAAAAGGCCCGGCGTGTATCCAACTAAAGGAACAAGGTGGGCAATATTATTTTTTAGAAATTAATCCTAGATTTGGTGGCGGTTTAATTTTTAGTACATTAGCTTCAGTTAATATTCCCGAAATGATGTTAGAATATTTTAGCGGCGCTTCAATAACTATCAATCAACCAAAAGAAATAACCGTAGTTAGATATTTTAATGAGATTGTATTATAATGGCACATTTTTTTAGAATATATAACAATCAACTTTCATCTTTAGGAGAAGTTAGCAAAATAGGATTTAATAAAAACAATGCATACGCAATTCCCGATGAATATCTTGATGCACAAGAATTTGTTGTAATGCGAACGTGTCATGGTATAGGCGATTGGGCTGTAATATCAGCAATGCCACGTTTATTAAAACAAAAATATCCAAATTGCAAAGTATATGTTCCGTCTCCTAAAATGTTGCGTTCTATATTTGGCGAGATGCTAAATACGTGGGGCTATGGCGTGTATGATTGCTCTAACATAACCTTAGACATCTTTAAAAATAATCCATACGTAGACGCATTTATTGATAGCTATAACGGAGAAATATTTCACGATCATTATCGAATATATGATTTAGATAATTCAAAAATACCATTAGTCGAACAAATGTTGAAATTTTGGCAATTTGAAGATTCTGAAATGCAAGATAGTAATCCGGATATATTTTTTAACGATGCCGAAATAAAAAAAGGCAATGATATCATCGAAACATATTGGAATAACAAACCATATGCATATGTTTCAGTATCATCTACCTTTGGAACAACATCAGACGAACAAGTTTTAATTGATGTTATTGATAATGAATTGAATTGGTTTTATTATGGCGAACGTCCTATTCAAGATACATCATTGAATTATTTAAACAGTGTTGTAGAAGTTAAACAATTACAGTTATCAATTAGAGAACAAATGTATTTGAAATCAAAAGCAATACTTAATGTTGGAAATGAAACTGGTATGAACTTATGGTCTACTAGATTTTCAAAAACATATATTTTAGGTAACAAACGATATGGATCTAATCATGGCGGTATCAACGAGGGCAAGATTAGAAAAGATCCATTTTCGAGTGGTAACTTTGTAAAAAATGTTATATACGTATGAAATTTTATGAATCAACCCCATATTCAAAAACGCAACAAATTGCATTAGTTGATATCGATGAAACTATATGTCATTATCCAGATATTCGTCGATATGATTTAGCACAACCAATTCAGCATCATATCGATAAAATTAATGCATTATATGATGCGGGATGGAAGATAATATATTGGACAGCTCGAGGTGCAGTTTCGGGTGTAGATTATAAAGAATTTACGCTGAAACAATTAAATGATTGGAAATGTAAATTTCATGAATTAAAATGCGGAGACGAAAAACCACATTTTGATTTAGTAATAGATGATAAAGCAAAAAGGATCGAAGAAATATGAAAAACAAAAGAATTTTAATTATCGGTGGCACAGGCGCATTGGGCAGCAATTTAGTAAGACGATACTATCAAAATAACGATATTATGGTGTTATCTAGAAATGAACATAAACAAGAAGCAATGCGTTTAGAATTTCCAAATGTGACATATAAACTGGGAGATGTTAAAGACAAACAGTCAATTGCTAGATCATTTCAAGAATTCAAACCACAAATTGTTATCAACACTGCAGCAGTTAAAACAGTTTGGGTATGCCAAGCAAATCCATATGAATCGGTTGAAGTAAACATTAATGGACATCAAAACTTATTAGATGTTATTCAAGAGAGTACACATAAAATAGAAACGGTAATTTTTATATCAACAGATAAAGCATGTAAGCCGGTAAATGTATATGGTATGTCTAAAGCAATTGCAGAACAATTATATGTAGAATTTGCAAAACAACAAACAGATATCAAAGTAGTATTAGCAAGATATGGAAATGTTTTAAATTCAACCGGATCAATTATTCCAGTATTTAAAAAGATGATCGAAGATGGTGTTGAATCTTTACCAATCACTGATACCAAAATGACTCGGTTTTTATTGACATTAGATCAAGCTATTAATTTAGTAGAATGGGCATACAATCATCCAACCTCTCACGGAAAAATTGCAATACCAAAAATTGAATCATTAAACATAATGGATTTAGTTAAAGCAATTGCAGAAGCATGCGGCAAACCAGATATTGCATTTCATAAAATTCCAATTCGAGATGGAGAAAAACTACATGAAGAAATGATCAGTGAAATAGAATGGCAACGTACGGAAGATTCTGGAGATTATTATCTAATTGGATTTCAAAAACGTAATGAAGATTATGGAAAGTTACCGTTTAGTTCACAATATCATGTAACAAATAATGTTGCTAATTTTTTTAAGAAAAATAATATTACAATATGATTATTGGATTAAATGGATCTGGTTTTATTTCATATCATTTAAATGTATATTTTAAATACAAATGTACAGATATTGAAGTAATTCAATTGCAAAGGAATTTATTTGCAGATTTGCATAATTTAAAAAAATGCGACGTCATTATCCATATGGCAGAAAAAAATCGCGGAGATGAGAATGAATTATACAACAATAATATTCAAAGTACAACCGATTTAATTTCAGCATTAGATAGTATTCAAACACAGCCATTGGTTATCTATACATCATCGATTCATGAAGATGCAGATAATGTATATGGCAAATGGCGTAGAAACAATAAAGAACAATTCGCAAAATGGGCAAAAAATAACAATTTTATTTCAATTAAACTGCCGAACATATATGGCCCATTTTGTAAACCAAATTACAATTCATTTATTGCAACGCTATGCGATTCTTTAATACAAGATAAAAAAATTAATGTTATAGATAATCCAATATCGTTGTTATATGTAGAAAATTTATGCAAACAAATTCATGAAATAATTTTAGGTCATCGATTTGATGTTGAGTTTGATGTTATGTCATCAATAGGCATCGTTACCGAAATGTTGACTAATTTTTTATCATATATTCAAACAGGCAAAATACCAAAATTTCAAAGTGAATTTGAATTGAATATGTTTACAACATTTCGATCATATATTATGAATCCTGTATTTGATGTTAAACATATAGAAGATAATCGGGGTGAATTAAAAGAATTAGTTATTTCGAAAGAACAAGGACAAATATTTTATTCGACTACAAAACCTAACGTAACTCGAGGAAACCATTTTCATACAAAACGAGTTGAACGTTTTTGTATAGTACAAGGACATGCAAAGATTGAAATGCGAAAGATTGGTAGTAATAAAATTATTTCTTATAATATAAAAGATTCGGACAATAAAGTTATCGATATGCCGCCATATTATACTCACAATTTAACCAATGTTGGTAATGATGATTTGATATGTGTATTTTGGATGAATGATATTTTATCCGAACAAGCAATTGATGATACGTATTTTGAGGTAGTTTAATGAAATTTTTAAATTTTGATAGAGTTTTATGTTTAGCGCCGCATCCAGATGATGTTGAATATGCAATGATGGGTACGATAAGAAAATATCAAGATACGCATTTTGATATTTTTTGTATGACAGTTGGCGGACAATTTGATGAAACGAGTGATAGACCTAGACATCAAGAAGTTATGAATGTTTGGGAAAATGTAGATTCAAATGTTTCATTAATGTTTTCTGAAACATATTACATGGATGAATTAGGACACGACGGCTGGGTGAATTTTATTGAGACAAAAATAATTACGGATGAACATGCATGCATATTTATTCCAACATCAGACGATTCGCATTTTGAACATAAATTTGTTAACGAATTATCATATCCACTAACGAGAATTAAAAATCTAAGTATCATTGAATATAGAACGCCTAGTACTTTGGATACATGGTATCCAAACATGTTTGTTGATATTACAGATCAATTCGATGAAAAGTTTAATCAGTTACAATATTTTACTTCTCAAAAAGATAGATGGTATTTTCAACGTCCTGTATTTGAATCATTTCATTTAAACTATCAAAGTTATAAAAAAGGTATTAAATACGTTGAAAAATTCAAAGCAAGACAATTGTATAGATTATAAATAAAAAGGTAAATATATATGAAACAAATTGAATTAATTAATGAATATTTTGATCAGTGTAAACTTCATACAACACCCGAAAGTAGATATATACATCATTTAATGGATATATTATATCAATATGGAAAAAAATGCGAAGGCGGCCATATTGTAGAAATTGGCGTAGAAACTATGATATCATCATGGGCATGGTTAAAGTCAAATCCTAGTAAAATTACATTATGCGATATATCATTCGATCGAGCTAAACCTAAATTAAAGGATTATCAAGAAATTTGTAATGCAAATAAAATTGAACTAATTCTTGAGGAAAAATCTTCTCATAAAATGCGCATATCTAATGTAGATTTATTATTTATTGATGGGTTGCATACATATGCGCATGTTTTAAAAGAATTAAATTTATTCGAAGGCGATGTTAAACAGTATATTATTATGCATGATATTATCAAGTTCCCAGGAGTAAATTCTGCTATGAATGATTTTCTGTCTTTAAATGAAAATTGGACAATTGATTTAGTTATCGAAGAATTTCCTGGTCTTAGTGTGCTAAAACGAGTTGTATGAAAATAGCATTTTTTACTGAGATGGGCTTCCACGGGAAGATTTCCAGAACCCATGATAATATGAGAACTGAATTTGCATGGATGTGTGCGTTAGATGCAGAACATTTTAATATTAAACATGCAATGGAGTCTACTGAGTATATCGAAAGTCCGGTATTTGATTTAGGAATTGTTATTATTCCAAAAAACAATCCAGAATTTGATATTAACAAACTACGAATGGTTTGTAAACAAGTAGCTATAATGCAAGAAGGTCCTAACTGGCTTTGGCAGGATTATCCATTACATCAACAAATTTGGTATTTTAACACATTAACTAGTGCAGATATTATTTTTACTCATAATGAATCCGATCGTAAATATTATCAAGGATTAACGACACATCCAGATGTTCGTGTTTTACCATCTTTAATGATTGAGGATGCTGTTGGCCAGTTAGATGTAATCGATCGTAGCGGTGTTATTATTGGAGGTAATTTTGTTTCATGGTATAGTGGTTTTGATTCATATATGATTGCTCAAGAATTAGATAATACTGTATGGGCACCATCGATGGGGAGAAAACAGTCACATGAAGATCAGCTATTAAATCATTTTCCGTATATGAATTGGACAACCTGGATTCAGTCACTTAATAAATTTAAATACGGCATACATTTAATGCGAACTCATGCCGCGGGTACCTTTGCCCTAAATTGTTCATATCTAGGAATTCCATGCATTGGTTATCGAGGATTAGATACACAAGAACAACTTCATCCAGATTTAACAGTTGAACTAGGAGATTTACAATCTGCTAGAATGATTGCGCAAAAACTTAGGATAGATGAAGAATTTTACTTATATTGTAGTAATACAACAAAAAAATTATACAAAGAAAAATATCATGAAAATAAGTTTTATACAACCTTCCAGGAACAATTTAAAGTATCTTAAATGGTCTTATGATGCAATTAGAAAAAATCAAGGTAAACATGAAGTAGAAATTTGCGTTGCTGATGATTTCAGTGATAAAGATGATACATGGGAATGGTGTCTTGAAATGATGGATAAAGATACAAATTTTAAAGCTATACGAAATGAAGGCCCTAACAGACTTGGTCATACTATATTATATGACCGATTAGTTAATGAGGTTGCAACACACGATATATGTATCATATATCATGCTGATATGTATCTATGTCCAGGCGCATTAGATGCAATTGAAAAACATATTGGTACAAAACGCATTGTTTCGTTAACTAGGATTGAACCACCATTACATCCAGACGGTCCTGAAAAAGTATTAGCTGATTGGGGAATTGAACCTGAAAACTTTAATGAAGTTGCATTTTTACAATGGTTTACTAATTGTCACCCGTTAAAAGGAAATCATGTTACAGAAGGAGTATTTGCGCCATGGGCATTTATGAAATCAGATTTCCAAGAAATCAAAGGACATGATACATTATATGCACCACAGTCTAAAGAAGATTCAGATATATTTAATCGTTTTCAATTAAATGGTGTTAAATTTATACAAACATGGAAAGGTTGTGTATATCATATGACTTGCAGGGGTAGTAGATTCAATCCAACACTAACAACTCCCGGAACTAACAGTTCGGAATGGGAAGCTCAAAATTTACGTTCAACGCGTAATTTTATACGTAAATGGGGTCATTTTTGCAAACATGATGAATTAATGAAACCTATTATTCCGCCAAAATATAACATTGCATTTCGAGTCAAATCATGTACTGCTTCATTATTAGAACTTTTAGAACCATGGTGTGATAGAATTTATATTGATGATGATATGCAAGTTTTAACTGCAGATTATATTGAACGGGAACAATCTAATACTACATTTGATTTGACTAAACGAGTATTTTGTATTGGTTTTAATGATCCTATGTCAGAAAATGATATTGTAGTAGAAATAGATAGCAATCGAATGAGTAATCAAGATTATATGTATATTCAGCAACTTGCTGAAATTATTCAACAATCCGGAGAAATAGGATCATTTCAATTAGGAACATTAAACATAACAATTAATCATTTAGAAACATATGAGAAAGATTTAATAATATGCAAAAAGTAGTAGTAACCGGTGGGGCTGGATTTATAGGCTCAAATATGACTGATTATTTGTTACAACGAGGATGTCATGTAATTGTAATTGATAACTTATCTACGGGTAAAGCAGAAAACATAAATAATCTAGCAAAATTTTATAACAAAGATTTAGCAAAAATCGATGTTGATGAATTAACTGATATATTCAATGAAGTAGATTTTGTTTTTCATTTTGCCGCTATGGCTCGGGTGCAACCATCTATAGAAGATCCCATTACATTTAATACGGTAAACGTTCAAGGTACACTTAAAGTATTGTTAGCAGCACATCGAGCTGGTGTTAAACGAGTTGTATATAGTGCATCGTCATCGGCATATGGAGATGCTACACAATTTCCGACACCCGAAACTCATGGTACCAATCCATTATCTCCATATGGTCTTCAAAAATTAATCGGAGAACAATATTGTAAAATGTTTAGTCAGGTATACGGATTAGATACGGTATCTCTTCGTTATTTCAATGTATATGGAAATCGAATGGCAACTGAAGGAGCTTATTGTTTAGTAATGGGAATATTTGCAAAACAAATGTTAGATGGATTGCCGCTAACTATTACAAATGATGGAGAACAACGAAGAGATTTTACATACGTAGATGATGTAGTACAAGCTAATTGGTTAGCAGCTACATACATCGACCCGTTAAATGGAGAAGTTTTTAACATTGGAAACGGAAAAAACTATTCAGTTAATGAGGTAGCTGATATGATGGGTGGGGAAAAAACGTATGGATATCCTAGAATCGAGCCTAAAGAAACATTAGCAGATAATACAAAAGCTCGTAACATCTTAGGATGGAATCCTGTTGGAGATTTACCGACATGGATCAAACAATATAAAAAAGATTTAGGTATTTAGTTTTCTGTTATTTGTTTGTAGTTGATATTTATACTTGAAAGTATATTAGGAGCTACATGAAAAAATTTATTACAGAAATGTTTACTGGCGGAGATACATCTATCAAACGAGTTATTGCATTTATTGGATTTTTATTTATTGCCGTTACAATGTTGTTGAATTCATATTCTCATGAATCTGTTAAACCATCTACAGATCTAGTAGATGCAGTTAAAACCATTGTAATTATTTGCATTGCCGGCAATGTTGCTGAAAAATTTCTATTAAAAAAATAAATACAAGTAACAAGTCATGAAAATAACAAAAACAGGTACCGGTGGTATTGAACTAATCAAAACATTCGAAGGATTTAGAGGAGCACCATATAAATGTCCTGCAGGTATTCCTACAATAGGATATGGTGCTACATTTTACCCAGATGGTAAAAAAGTAACAATGACTGATGCTGTAATTACTGAGACAAAAGGAACCGAACTATTACAGAGCATGTTAGCAAGTTTTGAACGCTATGTTGATTCATATTGCCGAGATGATATCAATCAAAATCAATTTGATGCATTAGTGTCATTTGCTTACAACTTAGGCCCAGCAAATTTAAAATCATCAACACTATTGAAAAAAGTTAATGCTAATCCGCAAGATGAAACCATTCGCGATGAATTCATGAAATGGGTCAAAGCTGGTGGTAAAACACTTAAAGGATTAGTAAGACGTAGAGAAGCGGAAGCAAATTTATATTTTAAAAAGGATTAATTTATGCAATTGAGTAAAAATTTAGTTTTAGCAGAAGTTATGCGAAGTGAAACTGCGAAACGTAAAGGTATTAGCAATATGCCAACACTAGAGCATATTGAGAATTTCAAACTATTAGCTGAAAAAGTATTCCAACCAATTCGAGAACATTTTGGAAAGCCAATTCACATTTCATCAGGCTACAGAAGTGCAGCTCTTAACAAAGCTGTCGGAGGAAGTTCATCTTCACAACATTGTTCCGGTGAAGCAATTGATATTGATATGGATGGAACAGATATCACAAATGCCGAAGTATTCAACTTCATCAAAGACAATCTAGAATTTGATCAGCTTATTTGGGAATTCGGAACAGATAAAAATCCAGATTGGGTTCATGTATCATATGAATCAAAAGGACGTCAACGCAAACAAATCCTAAAAGCTGTTAAATCTGGCGGCAAAACTGTTTATAAACCTTACTAATAGATTATGGTAGTAACATGAAGTTTAAAATCATATTAGCTTTATTGTTACTACCATATACAGTTATCGCACAGCACTTCGATCACGAACAACATGTAGAAACTACATGGGATCAAGGCATACCTTTATGTCCTGAAGATGCATACATAACCGGATTGATTGAACAATTAGATCCGGAGTTTTTAACTACTCCAAACAAACCTATTACTAAAAAGAATGCTAAACTCTGCAGAGAGATTGCAATTGCATTTTACAATCGAGAAATGTATGATGCAGCGGATTGGTATTTGTATAAAGCCAAAACATATGTTGAAGTTGTAGAGATTCAACCCGAAACAATTGTAAAACAACTGACTCCAGAGATTTCTGATGCAACTGCAGAACAATTGAAAAGTTTGCAACAAGATGCTAAGTTTCTAGAAAGTATTCCAGACAGTTATGATCAACTCAATGAAACACAAATCAAACAATTAGCAGAACGTATTGATAAACAAATTCAAAAATTAACAACAGAACGTGCTGTACTTGTAAAAAACAAAGCAAGTAAAGATGTCATTGATGCAAAAGACAAAACCATAGATCATTTAGAAAAAGAAAAGCATGTTATAGATTTAACTGTCAAAGAAAACGTTTTAAAGAAACAAACATCCATATTAAAAACAGAACGCCAAACTTTATACCGTTATTTGGTATCAACGGGTGCTGTAATTGCAGTTTTAATCTTGTTGATATCATATATTGCCTTGAGAAAAAGAGTGGCTTATAAAGAATCTGTGATATTAAAACAAAAGAATCGTTTCAATGAATTTGAACAATTTGTAGATTCATCAGTGCTTGTTAGCAAAACAGATGCTAAAGGACGAATAACTTATGTAAATGAAAAGTTTCAGCAAGTATCGGGTTGGACTGCCGATGAAGCTATGGGTCAAGATCATCGAATAGTTAATTCGGGATATCATAACAGAGAATATTGGCAGGATATGTATGATACTGTATTGCGGCAACGTAAAATATGGAATGGTGTAGTTACCAATAAAAACAAGTCCGGAGAATTGTATTGGGTAGATTCTTATATTAAAGCTGAGTTTGATGAAAAAGGCCAATTGCAAGGATTTACTTCAATTCGATACGATGTTACTGATGTTGTAAAAAGTGCACAAGAAATAGAAAAACAAAATACATACTTAGAACATGCAGCAAAGATTCTGCGACATGATATGCATTCTGGAATCAACACGTATATCCCACGTGGTGTAAATTCTCTAGAACGAAGATTAACTGATGATACTATAAAAAATTTAAAATTAGAAGCTCCTTTAAAAATGATAAAAGAAGGATTGACTCATACTCAAAAAGTTTATAAAGGAGTATATGAATTTACCAACCTAGTTAAAAAAGACGTAGTACTTAATAAAACTACATGTGACTTGAAACAAATACTAGAATCTTATTTGACTTCAACATCATACAAAAGTCAAGTTATACTAGAAGATCTTGGCAATGCAGATGTAAATGAACCATTATTTTGCACTGCGGTTGATAACTTGATTCGTAACGGATTGAAGTACAATGATAGCTCAACTAAGTTTGTGAAGATATATATAGAAAATGGTGATGTAGTTATACAAGACAATGGACGAGGCTTGACTCAAGACGAATTCAATCATCTGTCTAAACCATATACCAGAAAACCCGGACAAAAAGAAACAGGTACTGGTTTAGGATTAAACATATGTGTAGCAATATTAACAGAACATGGATTTAAAATAAGTTGTGATAAAAATGAAATAGGAACAAAAATTAAAATTAAATTAGGAACTGGGAATGATTGAATCAATTTTATTAGTAGATGATGAAGATTTGTTTCACTTAGTATTTGAAGATGCTTGTAGTTTGTTGGATATAACATTATCGTTGCAAGCAATTAATAGTTCAGACGAAGCAGAACGAATGTTTAAAAATTGGTTTGAAAACGGATTGGTTGAAGAAAAACCGGCTTGCGTATTTGTAGATTTAAATATTATTGGATCTAGTTTTGACGGAATTGAATTGATACGCAAAATTAATTTTGAATACGGTAATCACGTAGTAATCGGAATTATATCATCCTCAGATGAAGCAACAGAACAAACAAAAGCACAAACAGCTGGAGCTCAGTTCTGGATAATCAAATCAGATGAAATTGAGCCGAGACTAGAAGAATTCCGGAATGACTATCAACGTTATCAAACTAGAACGGCTCCTTTTAAAGTATATAGATGATAAAATTTGATCAGGATACAAAACAAAAATTAAAAGAGTTATATCAAAAGCGTGGTATAGGACTCGAAGGAAACATCATTAGAATGATAGACTCATCAGATGATTCTGAGTTTGCAACGTATCTGCAAACATGTAGTGATAAAGACAAAGACAATCGTCGCAAACGTTTAGAAATAACCAAACAAATTCAAACACAAAACAAAGAGTTGGTAGAATCTCAACAAGCCAATCAACAACTAATGGTAGAATTGCAAGAAGCATTGGATTCTGCAGAACAATCACGTTGTGATGCTGAGAAGGCCCGGGATGCTGCAATGGATGATTTGGACATGATGCAGAAACGTACTCAGTTTGAATTAATCAATCTCATAGTAAAAGTGTCTCTCATAATCATAATAGGAGTTGGATTCATAACTACAACTATTTACATGGTTGCCTTATTTGCCGATAAAGACACGCAAATCATCGGATCTACCTGGAGTAACATGTTTGGCATCTTGTTAACCAATGCATTTAGTATAATTGGTACTATAATGGGTGTTAAGTATGCATCCGAAAAATCCGATAAATGATTTGAATATCATGCATTTTTTTATATATTCATAGTATGAACTATAAATACATACTATTATCCATAGCAATTTTCTTGTTGGGACAGGGCATTGTTTGGATTCAAACCAACGGACCATTATTGTGGCCATGGGCAGTAAAATGGAAATGGGCATTAATTGCATTAGGAATTCCTATTACTTGGCTGTTTATGGAGGCAACCCGCTTTGCTGTAGAAGGATTTGGCGGTGTTTTTTGGCCTGGAAGATTTGTTTCATTTGTTACTGGAATTACAATATTTGCTATTATGACTTGGCTGTTTCGAGATGAAGCTATTAACATGAAAACGGCTGTATCTTTGTTGTTAGCATTCATACTACTAATGATACAACTCTTTTGGAAGTAACAATATTTATTATAAATGCTACAAGAATATCAAACACAAAGCACTCTCAATCCAAAACTTTGGATAGGCGATAAACTTCGTCCCAAGCTTCGTGTCGGCTTTATGAAAATCGCAAAAGCATTTCATGATTTCCTAGAAACCAAATGTGATATTAAAGATGTTATCATTATAGGTAGTAGTGCTAATTACAATTGGACGGAACATAGTGACATAGATTTACATGTTGTGGTTGATTATCTTAAAGCTGGTGATAATCTGCATCTAGTTAAAAATTATATGCACGCCAAAAAAAGCATATGGAACATGACGCATCCTTTAACATACAAAGGCATGAACATTGAATTGTATGCACAGGATTCCAATGAAAATTTACATTCAACCGTAGGAGTATATTCAGTGATGCGAGGTAAATGGTTGCATAAACCAAGTGCTGATACAGTTTCAATTGATGATGAAGCTATACAACAAAAGGCAGAGCCATATGAATATGAGATTGATTCATTGAAAGAATCAGATCCGAACATACAACAGCGAATTGAACATATCAAACAACGACTTCGTCATTTGCGACAAACGGGTCTAGAAGCCGAAGGAGAATATTCAGTAGAAAACATGGCATACAAACATCTTCGTAATAAAGGTTATTTAGAACGTTTAAATCGATTGGAACAAAAAGTAACAATTGGCCAATTGTCTGTAGAACATGTTGTAAATGAAGCCGATGACTCATCAATCATACATAAAACCAAAGATAAAATAAAACAGTTTGCATCAGCAATGCGTACAGAGTCTGCAGAGACTAAACAAGCTTTGAAAATGCTACTTCAACACATTAATGGAGAAAAATTAAATTCGGAAGAATGGTTGTTTGTTCGCAATCAAATGAAAGATGTAGTCAAGTTGTTAGGTCTAACTACAATGGCTGTTACACCTGGTGGGAGTCTTGTTGCATTGTTAGCAAAAGCTTTGAAAATGGATAAATACATTTTGCCTTCTTCATTTCAAAAGAAACACGAAAAAGAAGTTGTAGAAGCATTAGCAGCACATGTAAACAAACAAAAAATACTAGATGAAGCTGGTTGGGCTGAAATCATACGCAAAACAGATGCAGTAACAGATCCAATGGGACAATGGAAACACCCAGGACGATGCACAATGATTTCAACAACAGATGGTTGTATAACAATGAAACAAGTAGCACATCCGGTAATGGGAATTGATGATACAGGCCATATGCTCATGATGGCTCCAGAACACGATTATCAGTTTCCAGGACGTAATGTGTTTGAAATACCACATACAGCTCAATGGCAGACCATGATTATGCAATTGAAAAATAGAATGAACAATGGATCAATATATGCAAAGTAAAGGTTTAGGTGACGACATCAAAAAAATAACTGCTGCAACGGGTTTAGATCAACTTGCAAAACGCATCGCACAGATACTAGATGAAGATTGTGGATGTGATGATCGAGCTGAATGGTTGAATGAAAAAACACGTAATTGGCCAATATATAAGAAACGAAACGATACTAAACGATAATATATTTATATTAAAGGATACAATGAAATCATTGAACGAATGCGGATGCAATTCAAACATGGATCATAGCGAAACTCGTAACTACATGTTTTTTGAGAATCTTAAAACCATTAAAAAATCTGTTGATGCTATGCTTCAAATGGATCCGCAGCAAGTAGATCGAATGCTATCCGCAGGGCATGGTTGGGCAGTAGATCATATTGCAACATCCAAAGATGATGTAGAAGAAGTTGGGGCATTCATTATGAATCAAATGCAAACACGTTCTTCAGCATTATATGGTGGCAATGATGCATATAATTCACAACCAGCATTTGTTCCCGTAACATTGGATAGTCCAGACAAAATGAAAAATTTTATTCGAGAAATCATACGCAAAGTAAAAGATGGTTATCGATTGTATAGTCATTCAGGACGAAACTTAGGAACATATGATACTCGTTCCGGAGCTGAAAACAGAGAGCGACAAGTTCAATATTTTAAACATAAGAAGTAATGGAAAAACTTAAACATCTTTTAATTGAAGCTAAAACCGGATGTCCTGTTGCAACACAAGATATACATGTTAATCTAAAAAATAGACAACATGCAATTGATGAATATTATTATGGACCAGCAAATCCAGATAAACCAGGTACATATTGGAAAGATGCTGCTAAACGTTGGAAAATAGATGAAGCTACAGCAAAAACAATGAAATGTGGTAACTGTGCAGCTTTTGATGTTTCAGACAAGATGTGGAAGTGTATGGCTAAAGGTATTGAGGGTGACGAAAAAAATATTGATGCTATGGCTACTATAGAAAAGGCTGATTTAGGTTATTGCAATTTTTTACATTTTAAATGTGCCGGTACTCGTAGTTGCACTGCTTGGGTAACTGGAGGAGCACTTGACGACAAGGATCTAACAAAATGATAAATCTAAAACAAATATTATCCGAAGGGGACGTTGTTGATCCTAAACAATTGGCAAAACCATTTTTTCAAGAGTTTTCAAAACAAATGAAAACATCTCCCAAATTTTCATATTTAGGCCTAAAAAATAAAGAACATGTATTTTGTGCACCTATTGAAGATTTAGGTACATTGAAACTAATATTTTCTAAAGCAGAATTTGTTGCTAAAGTATGTGATAAGTATGCATACTTTGGAATTGTGTATCTGTTAAATGGATTGGAGCAATTTGATGCTACGGTTTGTTTAATAACACGCAACAAAAATTCATATGAAACTAAATTGTTTGATGATTCAGATTCTGACTTTAATAATTCAAAAACCAATTTTGCAAATATTATAAAAAACATGATGTAATGTTAAGTTATAACGTATTTAAACCAAGTTATGCAAACATTCAAATTTCAAAACCGTTACCAACTGATATAGCAGAGCATGTATTACTAAATAGTACGTGTCATGTTGACCACGAAGGTTTTGATTTAAATGAAATTGAACAAGCATATTACGCACATAATGATATCATATTAGAACATGATACTACATGGTATAAAGATGGAGATGCTGCAAAAGGCGCTCATGCAATTATTCAGCCATGGTTAACACAAAATGAATCATCTGAATTAATTCTAGATCATAGTCAGTTTGTTTTTAGATATCCTTTATCCGGAGATGCAGCTAACCAAGTAAAACAATACGCAAAACAACGTCCGGAACTATTACGTATATTAAGTACTAGTTTTAAATGTGGTTTAGATTTATGTATTGATTATTTAACTGAAGATAGGGTACAGCCAGTAGTTCATATTGAATGGGATTATAACAATGTGCAAGATATGCTTATCGATGTGGATTATGTAGAAAACGTATTGCGCAATACAGATTGGAATGAAATAATATCAGTTATTAAAAGATTCAATCGATTATCAAAAGGATCTTTAGATGCATTTCAACAAGCTGATTTCAGATCCATGTTGTTATTTGGTCAAAAATCTTATAAATTGATTCCAACGTTGTGATATTTATTTAAAAGAAAATATACATGATACGTTTAAAATCATTGTTAAATGAGGGAAATGGTCCATTGAAAGGTCAATGGCTGGATAAAGGATTATCAATAGCAAAACAACTTGAAAGTCGTGGATTCACAAAAGAGCAAGCTGCAGCTATTGTAGGAAATATGTGGGCAGAGTCTACATTTAATCCTTCAGCTGAAAATAGTATCGGAGCAATTGGATTGTTGCAATGGTTAGGTGACAGAAAAAAAGCTCTTCTTAAATTTGCAAAACAAAAAAGTCGTCCGTGGTCGGATTTTAATTTGCAACTAGATTTTATTAAATACGAATTATTAGATGCATATAATGGCGAATATTCATATGAAGCTAATCAATTTTCTAAAGCTATGCGTCACGGAAAAACCGTACAAGACAGAGCTGAAGGATTTGCTAAATTTAGTGAACGACCCGGAGCTGGAGAATTAACTGATAGTTTACCTACAAGAAGAATTGCAGCACATAATGTATTTACTGCATTAACCAAATCAACAAAAAAATCTACAAGTGATCTTAAAGATGCTATCGGTAAAACAGTGTATGCACTAAAGAAAAATGGATATGTTAATGTACGTGAAGAAGCAGTAGTAGATGCCGGAATATTTGATAATTTACTAACAACTATTAAATATCCAAATCCAGTTGGCGTAGTAAAATCAGTTGTAACTGGGGAAGACGCAAAAACATGGTACCAAATAAAATTGTCTACTGGAGAAATTGGATACGTACGAAATGATGTTGTAACTACAGAAAATGAAGCATACTACGTAGTACAACCCGGAGATACATTAACGCAGATTGCAAATAAATATAAAACAACTATATCTGCTATACAAAAAAAGAATCCGGGATTAGATCCAGACAAGATTCGTGATGGTCAAAAAATAAAAATATAACTTGGATAAGTTAATGAATTTACATATTATTGTAATATGGAAACAAAGAATTTTATAGATAACGTATTTGTCAAATCCATTAACATAATGGCCACCAACAAATGGCAATGGCCAGAACGTTGGGATATTGATAGAAAAATACGTTTTCTAACTGATTCACTAAATTATGCAAAAGAAAATGAGTTTTGGGAACAAGCCGCAATCATCAGAGATGTCAAAGAAAAAATCAACGAAGAAAAGGGGTCAATATCAAGTAGTATTGATTGATGACAACGTAAACACATTTGATCATGTTATTGAATGTTTGATTGAAATCTGTGGACATAATTATTTTCAAGCCATACAATCTGCTTTAATTACACACAATGTTAAACAATGTTCTGTGTTTGTAGATGATTACGATCTATGCACGGACATATGCAGTGAATTAGTTGAAGATGGACTAAATGCAATTGTTACAAAGTATAAATCATTATGAATTGGATAAGAAAAATACGAATTGGATTTCTACATGCAAAATATCATAGAAATCTAAAACGAGCAGAAGCTGCACGAATCGATCGGGATGTAGTTAAATTTAAAAAATATGTATATCAAGCAGAGGATGCTTGGAGAAAATTAGTTATATTAGCAGAAAAAACAAAATAAGTTATGGGTAAAAGATCAGTATACACCGGTGAATCAGCAAAGGATCGTTCCGTTAATTTAATGGACAAATTCATCACAAAAAACAACAATAAAGCCAAGCAACATCCGAAACTTCCTGGACGTAGAAAGGATCCTAATGTTCCATTAGAATTGTGGCCATTAAAAGATCAAATTGAATATTGGGAGAATCGTACGGATGCTGATCGTTTTGATGAAGAGTATTCATGTTATTCAACTTGGTATGATGAAGTTAAACGCAAAAGCGGTGTTTATCCTCAAACATTCATAGACTTTACCAGCAAATTAAAACCAGAGATGCGAGCCATGTGGGAAAACAAAGTAATGCCGCGTCACGCAGTAATGGAACTTCGCAAAAAAGGAGTATATTGATATGTCAATGCAATACAAATATGTGTATGGTCGAGGCAGGGAATCTTTTAATCTTCCCGAGTCGGATATACGATATGCAATTGCAAATACTAAATCAAATGCCGAAGCAGCACGCTTCTTAAAAATATCTTTTGATACCTGGAAGAAATATGCTAAGATGTATGTTGATTCCGAAACCGGGAAAACATTGTATGATTTGCATACCAATCAGGCCGGGGTAGGTATTCCAAAAGATACTGCAAAAGCAACATCAGGGCCATATGCAATAGACAAAATACTTTCCGGAGAATATCCAAACTATCCTACATGGAAGCTACGTAATCGCATATTGGCCTTGAACATAATGCCAGAAGCGTGTGCATGTTGTGGATATGCAGAACGCAGAGTTACAGATGATACGGTACCATTACTATTAGATCATATGGATGGAGATGAAACCAATCATCGCATAGAAAATTTGCAAATGCTTTGCTTGAATTGTTACTATCAACAATCCGGCAATCCTTTCAACAAAGACAAAGAACATTTTTGGAACTATAACCAACTAGGTTGATATTTATTTAAAATGATATCACTCAAGAAAATTATAGTAGAAGGACGATATGATAGCTTGGTAACTGAGTTATCACGTAAGCTATTAGCAGTAGTTAAAGACAGCATTAGTTGTGTGCAAGATCCTAAAGGCGAATTTGCTGGTAAACGTATTTATTTTGAATCTACATCAGATGCGCCAAACATTGACGATAATAATTTTCCAGAAGTATATTTTGAAGAAGTTGAGAACGTAACTATTCCATTAGAATTTTATTTAACTTTAAAAGTTCAATGGATTAAAGGGTTAAATGATTTTCGATATGGTGGAGATGCTTACAATGAAACAAAGCGAGACTCAGATGACTTACCGTTAATAGAAGTTCGGTTTGAATTAGATCCAGCAGATTATCCAAAAGTTTTAAATGAAGTTGCAACAGAATTACGTGATATACTACGTCATGAAATTGAACATGTAACACAATCTGGTTGGAACACTATATCAAGTAAATACATTAAATCGGATATGCCGCTACGTAAAAAAATAGAAATGGGGGCATTACCTCCGTCAAAATATTTTACGTTGCCAAAAGAAACTCCGGCTATGATTCAAGGTCTTTATTTCAAAGCTAAAAAATCAAAACAGCCATTTAAACAAGTTGTAGATAATTATTTAAGTAAATGGGTGACTAATGGCACTATGTCTACACAAGAAAAAGAACAAATAATAAATACATGGAGACAATACCTTCCTAAATTAGGTATACGGCAGGAGTTGTAGTGACAAAATTGAAAACATTATTATCAGAAGACTTGCATCGTTGGGTAAAAGAAAAATGGACAGACCAACATGGACGTCCTTGTGGTAGTGCCGAAACAAAAGGTGTTAAGAAATGTCGACCTTCACGTAAAGTATCTAAAGACACTCCTAAAACTTGGAGTTCATTTGACAAAAAAGAGAAAGAAGCTCTAGTACGTCAAAAACGTCGTGTTGGTATGGGTGATCGTACTCCAAAAGCTGAAGCTGTAATTGATGAAAAGAAAAAAGCTAAACGAGATGCATGTTATCACAAAGTAAAAGCAAGATATGATGTATGGCCATCTGCTTACGGATCATTAGCATTATCAAAATGTCGCAATGTAGGCGCGGCGAATTGGGGAAATAAAACAAAGGAATCTATGGAAGAAATGACAGTGTGCAACGAATGTGCGGTTGCAATGTTAGAAGATATCAAAGCAGGAAAATTGGGAGTTCTGACAGAAGCAGAATACCAAGGACGTAGTGTTAAGTTAGGCAAACCAATGCGAGGTGATGTCAAGAAATTCAAAGTCTACGTTAAGAATGACAAAGGTAACGTTGTAAAGGTTAACTTTGGTGACCCTAATATGAGAATACGTAAAAGCAATCCAGCACGTAGACGTTCATTCAGAGCTAGACATCGTTGTGATACTCCAGGACCTAGATGGAAAGCAAGATATTGGTCATGTAGAAAATGGTAATTTGGTTATTTGATTGTTTTTTATTATAATGGGAATATGGAAATGGCAGATCGTATTGAAGAAATCATGATGGAAGCGTATGCATATGGCATACATCGAGAAGTATTTGAAACTGTAGATCAGATCAAACACAATCATCCGTATGATTTAGCTGAAGCATATGAAATTGCATTTCAACAAACCATGTCACGTTATGAACAATCAGATTCTGAAGATTAACCTAGGAGCTACCCGAGACTCACAAAAACAACAAGGTTTCTTTGACGGCCGTTTTGTTAGCAGAACAGAACAATCCAAACGGACATATACTCGAAAAACAAAACACAAACACAAATCATATGAATAAACTAGTACTATTCTTAGCATTAATCATAAGCAGTTTGGGTCGCACTCAAACAGTTATTGATTTTGATAACATGGAAACCTCAGGGCCAATGTATATTTTTGCAGGTTGGTGGACACCAGCAGCGACTGCCGGATGGTTTACAAATGCTTCAGTTAGTCCCACACAAAGTGCAGTAATATACGGATCGGGAACTGGGACATCTGCAGTTGAACAAGATTGGTATGTGCTACCTAACGTAACGGGACTGAATCCTACCAGGTCATATCAACTTAAATTTCGATTAGCATCTTATACGTTTTCAAACTCAACAGCAACATCTAGAGGAGTTGATGTAGCAGATTTTGTAGATGTGCAAGTATCCACCGATGGTGAAATAACTTATGTATCTGAACTAAGGATTACTGGAAACGGCAATGCACAATGGCCATATACTTCTACTGGAGTTGTAACACATACAGCAAACGGCATATTCACTAATTCAGCAGCTCCAACGGGAGATGTATACCAAGCACCTGCAGGCATAACAACTACCGGGCCAACATTTATCACATTGAATCTTCCTGCCGGCATTACACAAGTAGCAGTTGACATTCTTTGCAGAATTAATTCTGCTGGTGAGGAGTGGTGGTTAGATAACATAGAGTTGATAGAGTTGATACCACTGCCGGTTGAATTGATTTCGTTTGAAGGTTTCAACACAAAAGATGGCAACGTGCTTACATGGAAAACAGCAACAGAACATAATTCAGATTATTATATAGTAGAACGATCTATTACCGGAGAATTCACAGAAAATGATGTTATTGGTTTGAAACCTGCTGCAGGTAACAGTCAGGAATTACTTTCATATGTGTTTGTTGATAACGACTTTGAACATGCAATTAATTATTATCGTCTCATTCAAGTAGATAAAGATGGTCAATATGATCTTTACGGACCGATTGCAATCAACAATCAACAACAACTCAAAAAGATTGTTAGACTATTAAACTCAACGGGACAAGAAGTATCAGAATCATATATAAATCTGCCGGCCGGTATGTATATTGAAATTTATGATGATGGTACCATGAAAAAAATCATCAAATAGGTTGGATCGTAACAATTTATTTATTATATTTAAAGTATAAAAATAATGAGTTATGAAAAGAAAAACGTTTGGTATTATTAATGGCAATCAAGTCATTGAAGTTGGAACAGGTAATGACATCACTGCATTGTTCCGTGACATTATGATTAAGGCAGCAATAAAGAATGGCAAAGCCTTAGCATTCGATCAAGACACAGGTAGAGCACGACAAGTAGATATGTCAGAAATTCCCACAGAACCTGTTATTCCCACATCACAACCAGTTAAGGATGCAGATCCAGTATTAGCATTGATTACCAATGCTCCTAAGATTAAACCTAGGGACTTGGAGATGTCTGATATTAAATGGAAGTATCTGGTACGATCAGCAGTTCGAGGTAAAAACATCATGATGGTTGGTCCTGCAGGTTGTGGTAAGACACAAGCAGCAAAGGCATTGCCGATAGCAACCAATCGTCCTTTCTTTTATTTTAACTTGGGTGCTACTCAAGATCCTAGAGCAACGCTTATTGGTAACACGCATTTCAAAGATGGTCAGACAACCTTTGATGAGTCTGCATTTGTAAAAGCAATTCAAACAGAGAATGCAGTTATTTTGCTAGATGAGTTATCTCGTGCGCATCCTGAAGCTTGGAACATTCTTATGACAGTGTTAGATGAAGGTCAACGCTACTTGAGATTGGATGAAGATATTAGTGCTCCTACCATTCATGTAGCTCCGGGAGTATCCTTTATTGCAACTGCAAACATTGGTACCGAATATACATCGACACGGGTATTGGATCGTGCATTGATGGATCGTTTTGAAATCATTGAAGTAGATATTTTATCAGTAGAACAGGAAGAAATTCTTTTGACAAAACGATATGGTGACAAAGTATCAGCCGATCTTATTCATGCAGTAGCAGACATTGCGGATGCTACACGTAAAGAATGGAGAAGTGAAACTGGCAAGTTGTCTACCATGATATCAACCCGTATGACAGTTCGTGTATGTGAATTGTTGAGTGATGGGTTTGATTTGGGAGAAGCAGCTGAGGTAGCAATCCTTCCGTTTTTTGATGCATCAGGTGGTACCGATTCGGAAAGAACCTTTGTGAAACAAATCATTCAAAAGCATATGGCAACGGCTGAGAAAGACATTTTCAATACCGGTGAAGTTAATGATCACGATAACATTCCATTTTAAGATCTTTTTCATAGCTCAAAGAAGGGGGTAAATTGTTTAATCAATTGCCCTCTTTTTTATGCATTTTGGTTGGATCGTACTGAATAATTTCTTATATTTATAATATAAAATAATTGAGATATGCAAAAGAATCTAGGGTTTAAAGGCTTTTATAACACTGCAGCATCAAGCTTCTGGCTGGGGCAAGATTTTGATGTTTCATTCAAAGAAAACAATAACGTTGATTATACTAAATTGGCTGCGGCTCAACGTGCCATTGGTAATTTTGTTAACATTGTTACAGGCAAACAAATACCAGTAGTATTTCAAAGCAATGATAACAGCTACACTGATGGCGAGCGTGTTGTTATTGGTACCAAGTTGGAAGATAAAAATTTCGATCCTGCAGTAGGATTGGCATTGCATGAAGGATCACATATTGCATTCACAGACTTTTCTTTATTTGCTGGGGCTACTCGATTGAGTAATAGTCCATTTGCAAATGCCATTCGTTTGCGAGGGATGGATCCGAATATGGATATGACTGAAGAAGACTTTGCTGTCATTAAAGATTTGTTGAATTGGATTGAAGATCGTCGCATTGATTATAAAGTATATACCAATGCTCCAGGATACCGTGTGTATTATGAAGCAATGTATGACAAATACTTCAATGATAAGATTATTGATAAAGCTCTTCTTGCAGGAGAAAAATGCGAAGAGAATATGGATTGTTACATGTTCCATATTATTAATTTTACTAATCCTAATCGTCAATTAGATACCTTAAAGGATTTGCGAAACATATGGAATTTGATTGATTTGAAATCAATTAGTAGATTAAAAACAACCACAGATGCGTTGGAAGTTGCGTGTGACGTATACAAAATTTTGAAAGCTGCAATTAAAGATGCCGAGGCAGAACAAGAAGTTAAAATGAATAAAGCTGGTGGTAATTTTTCTGGAGAAGAAGGACCTGACGGTGATGGTGAAGCTTCAGATAGTGGTGATCCAATTGGTGCAGATCAACCCGGAGATATTAAAACATCTCAATTATCGGATAAGGAGTTAGCTAAACTAGAAAAAGCCATTGAAGCACAACGTGAATTCATTAAAGGTAATGCAAAGAAAACGGGTAAGTTGTCAAAGCAAGACAAACAGCTAGTAGATGCCATAAAAGAATCTGGTACCGAGACACGCGATGTTGCAACAGGACCAAAAGGTGATGAATGCCCGGTAACAACGGTTGTAATTAAAAAGTTAACTCCGGCAATCATAGACAACTTACCAGAACTATTTCAACATCATTCCTCAGCTGTATTGCAAGAAAATTTATCTATATCATCAGATAATTATAGAACTAGATATATCAAAGCAATGGATGATGCCGTGCAACAAGGAATATTGTTAGGTAGACGTTTAGGATCTAAATTGCAACTAAGAAATTCGGATCGAAGTCTTAAATCTACAAGACTTACTGCGGGTAAAATTGATAGAAGATTGGTATCTCAATTGGGATATGAAAATGTAAATGTATTTCATAGAATCGTAACTGACAGATATAAAAATTATTTTATTCATATTTCAATCGATGCATCAGGCTCGATGGCTGGAAATAAGTTTCATCAAGCTATACTTAGCGCCGTTGCAATTGCTCAGGCAGCATCAATGACAACGGGAATCCGAGTACAAATATCTCTTCGAGGTACTGATAATCTTAATAGCAGTCGAGAAAAATGTGTCACGATGTATGCATATGATTCGGCTCATGACAAAATGAATAAGATTAAAACTTATTTCAAATTCTTAAGCACATTTGGTTGTACTCCAGAAGGAATTGCATTCAAAAGTATTGAAAAAGATCTTAAGGCAGATGCTAAAGGTGATGAATTGATTTTTATTAATTATTCAGATGGTGAACCCACTCCAGTATCCGGAGGTCATCATCAATACAATGGCATTGAATTTACACGTCGCATTGTTAATCTATTCCGCGAATCAGGTATCAATGTTATTAGTTATTTCATAAAAACCGAGCATTATGGTGGAAGTTCTAAAGAAAACTTTCATATAATGTATGGTCCGGATGCAAAGTTTATTGATCCGAGTGATATGCGAGACATTGCAAAAACAATGAACTCAAAATTCTTGGAAATGGTTAAGTAAATATTTATATTAAATAGTAATAAGTTATAAAGGAAAACAATCTATGGCAAAACAAATTGAATTTAATTCAGAAGCAAGAACAAAACTCAAACGAGGTGTTGACACATTAGCAGATGCAGTGAAGTCAACTTTAGGACCAAAAGGTCGCAACGTAGTAATCGCAAAAAAGTTTGGCGGACCACACGTAACCAAAGATGGTGTATCGGTAGCAAAAGAAATTGAGCTTAAAGATCCTATCGAAAACATGGGTGCTCAAATGGTAAAAGAAGTTGCATCTAAGACAGCAGATGTAGCGGGTGATGGAACTACGACAGCAACTGTATTAGCACAAGCATTGGTAACTGCAGGTTTGAAGAGTGTAGCTGCTGGAGCTAATCCAATTGATTTGAAAAGAGGGATTGACAAGGCAGTTGATTGCATTGTATCCGAACTTAAATCAATGTCACAAGAAGTTGGATCTGATAACGACAAAATTAAACAGATTGCAACAGTATCAGCAAACAATGATGACACAATTGGATCGCTTATTGCAGAAGCAATGAAAGTGGTAGGTAATGATGGTGTCATTACGGTTGAAGAAGCAAAAGGAACTGAGACTGAAGTTAAGACAGTTGAAGGTATGCAGTTTGACAGAGGTTATTTATCTCCTTATTTCGTAACCAATCAAGAAAAGATGATTGCTGAAATGGATCAGCCTTGCATTTTGCTTGTTGATAAAAAGATTTCCTCAATGAAAGAATTGCTACCAATCCTTGAACCAGTAGTTCAGACAGGACGTAGCTTGTTGATCATTGCTGAGGATTTGGATGGCGATGCATTAGCTACATTGGTTGTGAATCGCATCAGAGGTGCACTTAAGATTGCAGCAGTTAAAGCTCCAGGCTTTGGTGAGAAGCGTAAAGAAATGCTTGAGGATCTTGCTGCATTGACGGGTGGTACTGTTATCTCAGAAGAAAAAGGTTTGACACTTGCAGATGCTACCCTAGATCATTTAGGTAGTGCAGAGAAAGTTGAGATTACCAAAGACAAAACCACAATCATTAATGGTGATGGAGAGACAGAAGATGTTAGAGAACGAGTTCGTCAGATTCGCCTAGCAATAGAAACAGCAACATCGGATTATGAAAAAGAAAAGTTGCAAGAACGTTTGGCAAAATTAGCAGGTGGTGTAGCAGTGTTATACATTGGAGCTCCAACTGAAACTGAAATGAAAGAGAAGAAAGACCGTGTTGATGATGCGTTGTCGGCTACTAGAGCAGCAGTTGAAGAAGGCATCGTGCCAGGCGGGGGAGTTGCTTTGATTAGATGTATTAGTTCATTAGACCAAGTAAAAACGCTTAACAACGATGAAAAAATGGGTGTAGATATTGTTCGCGATGCATTATCATCTCCATTAGAACAAATTATCGCAAATGCAGGTGGTTACAACAAAGTAGTATTATATCATGTACAAGAAGGTAAAGATGCTTACGGATACAATGCTCGTACTAATGAATATGGTGATATGATTGAAATGGGTATTATTGATCCAACCAAAGTAACTAGAACAGCAATTGAAAATGCAGCATCTATTGCATCAATGATTCTAATGACAGAATGTGTTATTGTTGATGAGCCAACAAAAGATGAAATGCCAATGGATCCAGGGATGATGATGTAATGGAACAGCGATTGTTTGACAAGCTCAAAAAATTAACTAGTAAAAAACGTCGTAGGCCGGTGGAAGATATCCATCGGTCTATGGACATTGTGGAATTTATTCTGCATGAAGCAGAGGATTTTGGAGTATTGATTCCAACAGTTACATATGCATTACGACACATGAAAGAAAATCCCAAATTGGATATATCAGATGCAATAGTACTAGGATATGAAGATTGCACTAAATAAGAACGTTTAACGAGGTTACAATGAAAGTAAATAAAGAAGATATCGGTGGAGAAATAATACGTGACACCGAAGTATATCAAGTAATAGACAATAAATTATTGAATAACTTGACATTATCTAAAACTATACTATATCCGTTGCAAAGAACGGGTGGTCATAGCCATGAAGGATTAGAAGAAGTATACTTTTTCATGTCTGGATCGGGTAGGATGCAATTGGATCATGAGAACACAGAAAGCATGTTAAGTGTAAGAGCAGGAGATATTGTATTGATTCCTGCAGGAGCATATCATCGTGTATACAACGACATGATGGATACCAATTTAGAATTTGTTTGTGTGTTCCAAAGTTATACCAGATGATACCAGTATACAAACACGGAGATTCTGCATACGTTGTGTTGCGACAAAAGCCGATACATTACTTTGCACCTAAGTTAGAAGAACAACCTGATATGCAGCATGTGCAACAATACATGCAATGGTGTGGTGCTGATCATGTATTGCGAACACAGACACATTTCATGTTTTGCGAAACAGTTCCGGATATAGATTTTGAAATTGTGGAATAATTTCATATAATAGGTTATGACAGAAAAGGAAGTACAACTGCTAGGATTTCAAAAAGAAATCTATGATGAGTGGGATGACAGTAGAGGTAATACTGGTTATGAATATTATTATTATCATGACATTACTAAAGGATTATCCTTTATTTCATCAGATTCACAAGAAAGCGGAAAGGATGATAACTGGTACATTGAAGTATTCAATACAGAAGATCCTATTCGTTTCCATAAATTTGAAGAAGTACAGGCTTTGATTAATTTATTTGAAAAACATTTGATCAAATGACAGTTCGAGAATTGATAGAACAACTAAGTTTGTTGGATCCTGAGTTACATGTATTCGTTACTGGATATGAAGGCGGATTTCATTATGCTAAAATTTCAAATGTTAAAGATATTAGTTTGAATTGGCATACTGAATGGTATTATGGACCACATGAACTAACTGAAAGTGTTAGAGAGGAATTCAGATCACAACACGAACAAGTAAAAGGAATAGTATTATGATACGATGGTTTGAATTGCATTTTGGATTCTTGTTTGTCAAATCCAATCGAAGAGTTGCTTACGCTGAATATTTAAGAAAAAAGTATAGCAAAGGATAGTATGAAAACAATTACATGGAAAGGTTATGATTGGATTCCGCAAGAGCGTTGGGGACAAGTACATCACGAAAAATCACATTGGTGGTATGATGCATCATGTGTGAGTGTGGATGCTGATGATGCAATGCATTTAACTACAAAATACAATCCAAAGTATTTTACCGAAACCAAACAAGTTGCTTGGGTAGGTGTTGGATTAGTTTCATGCACAGAACGTTTTGGATTCGGCACATTCAGTGTAACAGCAAAATTACCTGAGGGAGAAAACTTGTGGCCGGCTTTCTGGATGTGGAGTTGGGATACATGGCCGCCTGAGATAGATGTTTTTGAAGCCTATTCTGATTCACGTGGAAATTACTTTAAACCTAGACTACTTAATCCTGCAGGATTTTGGAATGTGCAAACCAATGTACATTATACAAAGGATTCGCAAAACAAAATGATTAAAGGTAAGACACATTGGTTTGGATTTCGAAACCCAGCAAAGCATTTTATTACTTATTCAGTAACATGGAAACCAGATGTTGTAGAATTTCGTTATGATGGTCGATTGGTAAGAACTGTAACGGATGCTAATATTTTAAAACAATTGGCTGCTACTAAGATGAATGTGATACTGAACAATGGAGTGACAGAAGAAGTAGATAGAATGTCACCTCCGGTATCTGATTTTATTATACAAGACTTTAAATATACACCTTTGTAAATATGGCTAAACCAATATTCATAGTAAAGATCCCAGTACGCATAAACGACGAACAGCAACGAGCACAGCTAGAACATGTAGGAAGAGATCTGCAAACAAAGCTCAAAGATTACCATGTGCTCACTATTGCTGAGAATCGTAATGACGATAAAGGTATTCAGTTTGAGTGCTTTAATGCTGGGGAAGTTGATGAGACAACTATACAGGAGATTCAGGACAAGATTTTTAAAATAATTGAAACCAATGAATTATCAGATTGGGATGTAACTTTAATGGATGGATTGGAAGATGAATGAACAGGAAATAATCAAGGTACAACAAGAATTAATTGACTTACTGTACTCACAAGTTGTGGACTTATCAATGATGTCCAAGATTGAATTAGGTGATGATGTAATTGCAGAGATTAAACGATTAAAAGAGTTACTAAATGAACAGACTACACGTTAAATTCATTAAATGGTTAACCAATAAATTTGGTTACAAGATTGCAATGGTTAAAGTATTGAATGGAACAACGACTATTGAAGGTGATAGTGAATTATTAAAATACACCGATTTATCAGGTTATCTTTTTAAGAAAGAACCACTTAAAAGAGTTACGCCATCTAAAGCACCTACATCAGCTAAAGAAATGTGGTTAGCAGATACTACACCCGATGTAAGTAAAGTACAACCAATCACAAAATTAACACCCGATCAATTAAAAGAAATTGGGTTATGAATAACATAGATAAACAATACCAAGCACTCCTACAAGACATCCTAGACAATGGTGTTCGCAAGGAGGATCGTACTGGCACAGGAACGCTATCAACGTTCGGAAGACAGATCCGCCACAAAATGTCAGAAGGATTTCCGCTACTCACAACAAAGAAGATGTATTGGAAAGGAATTGTAACAGAATTGTTATGGTTCTTACGTGGTGATACTAATATAAAGTTTCTTGTTGATAATGATTGTCACATTTGGGATGGTGATGCTTATAAAAAATACAAAAGTACGACCGACAATCCATTATCAATCATGGAGTTTATTGATACAATAAAAAATGATTCTTTACGAGCAAAGCATTGGGGTGACCTTGGACCTGTGTATGGTAAGCAATGGAGAGGTTGGGTACAGAATGTTAGCCGTGATTTAGATAAACAAATAGACCAAATCGCAAACCTAATCCGTGACCTCAAAACAAACCCAGACTCAAGACGATTGATGGTTTCAGCTTGGAATGTAGGTGAATTGGATTCGATGACACTTCCACCTTGTCATTATGGATTTCAAGTTTATACAAGAGAATTGAGTTTTGATGAAAGAGTTGAATACTTTAAGAAAACGTATCCTGATAAATGGGATGAATATGAATTGCCAAAAGATAATTTTAGTTGGTATAATATCCCAAAAAGAGCAATTTCTTTAATGTGGAATCAACGTTCAGTGGACGTATTCTTAGGTTTACCGTTCAATATTGCTTCTTATGGTCTTCTTCTCGAAATCATAGCTAAAGAAGTTAATATGGTTCCTGATGAATTGATTGGTAACTTAGGTGATACACATTTGTATTTGAATCACATTGAACAAGCAAAAGAACAGTTAAACAGAGAACCATACCCGTTACCTAAATTAGTTATTAATGATGAATTTTGGAATCCGGATGCTGGAGTAATTGAACAGATCGATTACATTAAGTCTGAGGACTTTGAGGTTAGAGATTATCAATCACACCCAACAATTAAAGCACCTTTAAGCAATTAATATGTTATACAGATTAAGATACAAGTTACTAAAATATATTTTATATTTAATGAGAAAATCATGAAAAAATTAATTTTATTGTTAGCGCTAACACTTTCTACAAATGTCTTTTCACAAATGGCACCGCCTAGACAGTATTTCAAATTGAATTTACCAAAGTCTCGTAAAACAGAATTTAGAACTGGTCCTGCCATGTTAATAGGTGGAGCTGCTTTTATTGTAGCAGGAATGTTAACACAACAAATCTATGAAGGATCATCAACTACACAATTAAAACCGGTTTATGCACAACCTAGAACATGGGCTATTGTATCTGGTAGCCTAGTGTTTACAGTTGGCATTCCACTTACAATTGTAGGCAGATAATGGAATTGCTGAGTACACATCTAATTAAAAAATCTGATTTAGGGTTTCATGGAAATCTTTTTGGTGGAAAACTTCTTTCATGGATCGACACAGCAGCTGCAGGCTATGCAATGCAACTATGCGATACACCCCGTATGGTAACGGTTTCAATTGATCAATGCAACTTTGAAAAGCCGGCACGAGAAGGACAATTATTAAAGGTTTACGGATATCCTAGCAAAATAGGAAATAGTTCTATAAACATCTACATGGAAGCACGTGCTCATAATGTATATACAGGCAAACAAATTGTAGTGCTAAAGACCAATATTACCTTTGTGCATATAGATGAAGAAGGACATCCGATACCATTAGGGGAAAAGGCACGTGCTCGTGTCGGTAGGATGTTAGAATCTAAATAATTAATATATATTAATATATGAAGAAGTTATTGCTAATATTTACATTGTTATATGGCACTGCGTTAGCCCAATGTAATGGTGCGCAATCATTTACATTAACACCTCCCCCGGTAGGTAATCAATATTTGCCAGGACAAGTAGTAACCATGTGTTACACGATGACGGGTTATTCACAGGCAGGTAGCAATTGGATCGAAGGATTTGATTTAACACTAGGACCTGGTTGGGCATCCGTAACGCCACAAACAGCTCCTGCTAATTGTGGAGGTAATGCATCTGGAGGACAATGGATCTGGTTGAATTCAGTTAATACTCCGGTAGGTGTCGTTGGGCCTGGATACTTTTTTGATTTAACTACGGATGGCAATCCAGCAAATGATTTTGGTGATTCTGGAGCATGCACATGGACTTTTTGTGTAACACTTACAGTAGCGCAGGGATGTACACCTCAAAGTTTAGCTATATCAGTAACTCCAGGATCAGATGGTTTGTGGGGAAGTTGGAATAGTACTAGTTGTGACGGAGCTACACCTTTTGCAGTATTTAACGGAAATATTAACCCACAGCTTCCTAGTGTAGGAGCTATATCACACAATTAACGTTATGAAAAAACTATTATTATTATTATTGAGCTTAGTTGCATGTACGACGGCGTATACGCAGTTTACAACTATTAATCCGGATACCGTTTGCTATCAAACACCAGGATCAATTTATCAAGTCACTAATACTCCAGGCGTAACATATACATGGACCGTTGCTGCTCCAGGTGTTATTACATCGGGACAAGGCACAAACCAGATTGGAGTCAATTGGTCAGCAGCTGCACCTGGCCTAATAACAAATGCTGTATCAGTTGTAGCATCAACCGGTAATGGTTGCAATTCTCCAGCATCCACACTAAACGTATTGATTTTGCAGATTGTTCCAAGCATCACAGCATTAGGACCATTTTGTGTTACAGATGCGTGTGTGAATGTTGTAACTAGTCCTGCAGGTGGCGTATTAACAGGCACAGGCGTAGTAGGAAATACTTTTTGTCCAGGCGTTGCTGGTGCTGGTACATGGCCACTAACCTACACTGTCACTCAAGCTGGATGTACTTTCACTGCAACGACAAGTGTCGTAGTAAACCCAACTCCAACTCTATCACCAATATCCCACAACTAATGAGACTGTTATTATTCATATTGTTAGTTTGCAATGTGTCATCAGCACAACAGATAATTACATTATGTAATGATCAACCACAAACATATGTTTATTCTGCAGAAGCCGATTTACCCGGTGAAACGGAATGGCAAGTAGATGGTGCATATTATTATGGTAACCCAATATCATTAACTTGGTCTGACACTGGCATATACATTATCACAGCAACACATTATGCTTTGAATTGTCCGAGTGATCCGATAACATATACAATAACTGTTAAACAATGTGATCCTTTATTGTATTGGGTGCCAAACACATTTACTCCGGATGGAGATGAAATAAACAATACGTGGGGACCGGTATTTACATCTGGATTTAATCCGTATCAATTTCATCTAATATTAGTGAATCGTTGGGGTGAAACCATATGGGAATCTTATGATGCTGAAGCAACTTGGGATGGCGTATACGCAGGGAAATTATGCTCAGACGGCGTATATACGTGGATTATATGGTTCGGAGACAAATACACCGATGCTAAATACACAGCACATGGACATGTAACAATTGTTAGATAACGGTTGGATCTTTACATTTTATTTCTTATATTTATAGTATAAAAATAAAGAAATGAAAAAATTAATTTTAACAGTAGCAATTTTAATTGCAGCAACTAGTTGTACGGATAACAGCAGAGCACGTTCATGGGGTGGTACAGAAAACATCACATTGAAACGAAATGAAGTGTTACTCAATGTTACATGGAAAGGCGATGAAATGTGGGTATTGACTCTCGATACCATTAATGATGTTAATCATTTCCGTGAACATTCGTCTTGGGGTGTAATGGAAGGTGAAGTTATTTTAAAATAATTTTGTTTATGTTCCGTTAGTGAAGTGGTTAACACGCTGCTCTTTCTAAGCAGAGGCACGAGTTCGAATCTCGTACGGAATACAATATCGCGGAGTGTGGAAGATGGTTATCCGCCTAGTCTCATAAGCTAGGATCGTCGGTTCGAGTCCGGCCTCCGCTACTAGAAACGTTCTTTGAAAACATTACCTGCTGAAGGTAGACAAGTGATAAAAACTGTGGGAGCAGAGAGAACTGCCAAATTTAACATAATTAAACTCATGGCGCCGCAGAGCCTCACTAACACAAACCAAGTAACATGTTATGTCTATTGGATGATAAAGAAAAAAGTGGACTTATCTAATTGAAGATAATGGGGCAACCTATTCTTTATTTCACTTGGGGACAGGTAATAATATTAGTCAGGTGGTGTAATTGGCTGCCAAGATAGCGGACTCTAAAGAGCGTCTATCACAGGTTCGAATCCTGTCCTGACTACAAAAACATTCACGCGTAAAAGGTCGTAAGTTGGGAAAAGGAACGGAGTCCGAAGCTCTAGAAATAGGAAAGCTAAGGAAAAAATAGCCCAATGTTTTGACCCCGTTTGGCCTCTGAATGTTTTTATTTGCTTCTCTGGTGTAATTGGTAGCACGATGGATTCCAAATCCATTAGTCAGGGTTCGAGTCCTTGGGGTCGCGCATAAGACGGGAGGCGAATTGAGTGTGATGCGTGATGCCTAAGCTCATGAGTACTCCCCGAAGAAATAGTCAGGTGTCTGAAAGGCGAAGTACCCTGAGACCCGTCATGGCAACGGGTTAGGGGAGATGCAGGTTCGAGTCCTGTCCTGACTATAACACGTAAGGCGCTGGTATAATAGGCAAGGCTTAATTGAGATAAGCCCTTCCCATCTCGAAGGATAAAATCTCAGCCTTATATTTTAAAGTCAGGTGGCGGAATGATAGTACAAAGAGTAATAGTATGTGCTTGATATGGTAGACGCTATCCTTTTTGGAGAGGCTGAGTTAAAAACAGCGTTCAAGGTTCGAATCCTTGCCTGACTACTAGTGGTTGTAATAAAGAGATGGGGCTTGTCCTAATAGATTAAACCCATAACAAACAGTAGATGATATGGGCTACTGATGAGAGTTTAGGATATTATAACTACGAAATGTGTTCTCCCTTGAGAAAGGATAAAGAATGTACTAAGCTGATTGCAGTAATGCATGTAATACCTGTACGGAACACAGAGGACTTCTCATCCTCAATATAGTCAGGTAGCTCAGAGGTCAGAGCATGATATGCTGTAACCAATCAGGATTTTCAGAGGTCACAGGTTCGAATCCTGTCCTGACTACAAAAAAAGTTTAAAAAACATTTGGAAATTAGAATTAAGTATCTTATTATTAATTAAGTTAAACATTTAAACAAGGAAAAACATGAAACATTCATTAGCAACAACCGGATTATCTCTTTCACAAGCTCAATCAGTAAGCAATCTTTGCAATCAAAGAGTGCGTGATATTAAGGATCAATTGTCAGTAATTAACAATGCATCAAAGACGGTAACCGTTAACGGCAAAACGTATACTCAGCAAATTGCTAATCCAATGCCGGCATCAGTTGTTGAACTACTTAATGAGAAAGCTCGATTGAGTGCCACACAGGCATTCCTTATGGAGAATATCCGTGCAAAAGATGAAATGATCAAAGAAACACGTAACAAGCCGTTTGATTATTCGGACCAAGCAGAATTTCCAAAATGTGGAGATTTAATGTTTAATGATGTTTTGGAAGATGTGGATGAATCATGGGGATGGAATCAACTAACAACTGCTGAGTATAATGAATACTTGGAAGTTGAAGCCTATGCAAGTCATATTGGTCAGTTTATTCATAAAGGTGGTGAATTGGATCAGCTTCGCAAAGAGTTGCCTAAGATTCAAGCATTAGAATGGATTACTGTGAAAGATGGAGAGAAGACTCCGGTGGAAGTTCATTGTCATCATACTGCCGCAGGATTGGCTTTGCTTCACGAAACATTGGCAAAACAGCATCGTGAATATGAACAACGCGTTAACTATTTCAAAGCCAAAGTTAAAAATCTTGTTACGGCTGAGAATGCTCGTATTGCTCGTACAAATGCAGAAACACAAGCTACAGCAATTGCACATAACAACGTTGTTCGTACTGAGTATGATTCTTTAAAAGAACAATGGTATGCGGCTGAAAAGAAAGCTAGATTCGAATTTCAAGAACAACTAGAAAAACAAATCAATGATATTGCCGCATGGCGTATCCAGGTACCGGAAAGGTTTCAGCCTGTAATTGATATGTTTATCACAAAAGAATAAGGTAAGCGAGGGTAGAAGCACAAGCCGAAACCCTTTCTTTTTGTATTAGGGTGATGAGGTTTTATGATGATATAGCAAGATATTGTATAACTACATTTTGGCGAGGGATACCTTCGCGTCATGATCTTATCGCTTCCTTGCAAATTTTAAAAACTGAGATAGAACTCAACGGTTAGACAGGTTACCTTTCTCCGGTTAGGATAATTGGCTAACAAACCGAGACTTAGTTTTTGTCGTTGTCTTTGCAGCAAGGAAGGCCTTTGACATTGACTGTGTCGTTAACATTGGCTATGTTCCTTGTCACTCTAATAACTTGTTATTTATTTGGATTGATCCCTTTTATTTCTTATATTAAAGAAAAAATGAGTACAGTACGTTTCATAGCAGACTTGCACTTCGGTCATGAGAATGTAGCTAAATGGAGAGGATTCACTTCAGTAGCTGAACATGATGCACATATTGTAGAAACATGGAATCGAACTGTACATAAACGCGATACTACCTATATTTTAGGTGATATAACAATGGAAAAGGCTGATTATGATATATTGGATCAGCTTAATGGACGAAAGATTGTAGTGCTAGGAAATCACGATCGAGCAGCTCACACAAGAAAATTACTTGAGCATGTTGAATCCGTAGCCGGTATGATACAATACAAAGGTATTTTCCTATCACATTGTCCGGTACATCCTATGGAGATGGATTATCGAGTTAAATACAACATACACGGCCACATACATAATAAATCAGTTGAACGAGATTTTACTTTGTTTGGTATTCCCATATTTAAACAAGTAGATCGTCGATACATTTGTGTATCCTGCGAACATGTTAATTACACACCAAAGAGTCTTAAAGAGTTGGGACTAAACAGATAAGTTATGAAAATTGATCAAGTTAAAATTAATATAGATATTCCGATATCAAATATAAAATTGGTAAAGAGCAATGGTGAAACACATCTAGGCTCACAAGTCAAATTTGTAGAGTGGGGCGGAGAAGAATTAGGTAGTAGAGCAAAACAACTACATGAAGAACCACAAGTTGGATTCAGTGTTATGATTGATCCGCAGCGATTCCAGTATACTTGGCTCACGACACCTATCACAGAAATTATTAGTGATGAACAAGTTGAAGATCAACGCATCATAACATTTAAAACAAAAAATTCAGATTATACGTTATATATAGCAAACGATGGCAAAGTTTAAAGTTTCATTAATATCAGATACTCATACTAAACACGATCATATTGTTACTAATAAATCTATTCGTAACAGCAATCAGCCGTTAGAGTTGCCGGGTGGAGATATTCTTATCCATGCGGGTGATTTTATGAGCAGTGGATATCATCAAACAGAAGCTGTTGAATTTTTCCGGTGGTTTGATGAAATAGATAATTACGATACCAAAGTATTTATTGCTGGTAATCATGACCGCATAATGGAAATGGAACCGGAGTGGGCTAAAGGAATACTTACTGGATACAAAACAATTGAATATTTGCAAGATGATTGGATGGGAATATATTATGATGGACCTAATGGAGAACATCCAGAAGATAACGTTCGCATATATGGTTCACCGTGGCAACCAGAATTTTACAATTGGGCATTCAACTTGCCACGCAACGGTGAGGAAATGAAAGCACGTTGGGATGCAATTTCAGACAACACCGATATTTTAATCACACATGGTCCTCCATTTGGTTATTTGGATATTCCAGGAGGATCTACTACACGTGTAGGCTGTGAAATGCTTAGATATCGAGTAGATGAAATACGTCCTAAGATTCATGTATTTGGTCACATACATGGCAGTTGGGGACATTACTTTAACGGCCATACACATTTCTTCAATGCATCTGTATTGAATGAAAGATATTCATACGCACACCTTCCATGGAATTTTGAGTGGGACAACGTTACAAATGAAATAACCTTTAAATAAGAATAAAATGAAAAAAATTAAATTCAGCAAATCTAAATTAAATCTATGGGTAGAAACCGAATCAGGAGATTTAAAACTAATCAAACTACCAAAAAAATATGCTAGAATATTTCGACGCTTTTTTGGTACCGTTACAATACCAAAAGAATCTGCAGTAAATGCTTGGATTTTTGAACTAAAATTCTTATCATAAATAATGAAAAAAATAGATAATATGGCAAAGGTAACTATAGAATTTGACACCAACGAAGAAAGAGAAGATATGGAGTCAGCCATCAACGGATGGAAATGGAAAATGTTAGTATGGGAACTAGATCAGCATTTAAGATCTCAGTTAAAATACAATGACAAACTAACAGGTGATGCATATGAAGCTGTTGAAAAAGTTAGAGAGATGCTTCACGAATTAAAAAGTGATAGTGGACTTAGTTTAGACTGATATGAATAGAATCAAATCTTGGTGGCGTTTTAAGGGACGTTATTTTTTAAAAGACTTCAAGCAAGGCATACGAAATCTATGGCGATGGTTTCCTACCATATGGAAAGATAGAGACTGGGATGCATACTTTATATATGAAATTCTTCGTGTTAAACTTGAAAATCAGGCATATTATATTGGTAACAAAGACAGGCACGTTGAAGCAAAACGTGATGCTGAACGAATGTTGCTATGTGCTAGATTAATTAAAATACAACAAGATGATCTATATCATATGGAATACTTGGATTATATTAAAGAATCATATGAGTTTGTTGCAACAGATGACACCAATAAATGGTATAGTATGGAATCCAAATTGTTAAATGATGATTTGGATACTTATTTTGCATTGTATCCTAAACAATACAAACGAGCTCTATCAGGCAAACTAAATAGATTTCAACGTCCGGCATTTGACCGAGATCGACAATTGATTGCAATGGAAATTGCTTTAGACAATCAAGAACGTTCTCGCAAATTACTTTTTAAAATAATATCTCAACACATTGAAAGATGGTGGGACTAATGATTCAATCCGGCCCGGATTAAACAAGGAGAAACAATATGAATCTAGAATCATTTGCTATAGGTATTGTTACGATGGTCGTTTTCTTTTTAGCGATCGTAACCGTTGTAGGAATACTTAAGGTAACAGCTTTAGCTAAAGACGTGTTAAAACTTAAGCGTCGGCTCGAGGATGACGAACGAGAATTAAGCAGGGACATCAACATGGTTGAACAAACCATATCAAACCAAATTGCTCATACGGAACGCAAGATATATGATGCAATTGAAGCAAATCATCGACACGATATATCATATACGGATAGCCGCATTGATAAGCTTATCGATACATACTTTGACTTTGAAAAGTTCAAAAAGAAACAAATACTTAAAGATTAAATAATCATCCAGGCCGGTTGGATCTTTTCTTTTTATTTCTTATATTAAAGAAAAAAGAGCTATGAAAAGAAAAAGAAATCTTAAAACACACTTTCTTATTACGCTTCGCCACTTAGGTATGTTGTGTAAAGTTAAACAACCAGAAGCACCACGTTTGCGTATTGCCCGTACGGTATATCCTGAGGGTAGAACATCACCAATTGAATCTGAACAACATGTATGGATTCAAACTAAATTATCCACACGTCCCAATTGTAACTTTGATAGTGCAACACGGACATGTACATGTGGAATTAAATCAATTGATCAGTTTGCTTTAAAATGTAATAAATAAGATATGAATATAAAATTTGCCGTTATACTTTTTTTCTTAGGAGTTGCTGCTCTTTGTGGTTACTTGATTGGACATCAAACAGTTATGAATACACATACCGTTGAGATAGTTACAGATAGTGTATATATCCGAGACTTAGAACAAGAAAATGAACGATTAACAAGAGAGATTGATTCTCTATTATATGGCAATGTTGCCGAAAATACATGTAACCTTTAATTTAACATATATGACAGAACAGACAAACACCGAAATGTCAGAACAAGAGATGCTCGATGCAATGATTAAGCAGTTATCACAAACGATGGATCCTAGGGATTTTATGACACCTACGCAACGTGAGATTGCTTTTATGACTACGGAAGAATTGGAAACTGAATACCATTTTGTACAATCCAAAACGAGCACACGAAGCCGAATGCAACGAGATTTAATAGTAAATAGATATGAGTATGAACAAACAAACAAACAAAACAATGAAGACAGCGTTGAAACAAATATTTAAAGAAGTATTAGCAATGGCAATGTCATTTGCTATTACAGTAGTAGGAATATCTGCAGCAATTGCGAGCCTAGTTGTTACAGTTGAACGAGATGGATTAGGCACAGTATTTGTGATATGGGTATTGTCAATGTTTTGTTGGCTTCCGTTGTTAGGATTCTGGCGCAATGCATACATTGAATATTTTGACAGATTTTTTAAGAAAAAGTAATAATTTAAAATCAATATACATGAAAAGAATCATTTTAACAGTAGCATTATCTATTGCATCATTGGCATCAAATGCTCAGGTAGGTGTCATTACGACAGATAAATCAATGAAAGAAGTTCCAGTAGGATTTTGGTATGTAGTTAACGATAAAATGTACAACAACCAAATGTTTTTTTATGATGAAACTAAAAAAGTTAAATTTAAATTACAAGAAATTCTTAACCAGTATGGATTAGATATTAGCAATCCAAAGGGTATCGATACACAAGGAGATAACTATTGGATAATTACAGATGATAATGGATTTGTAACATATCTTTATTTGACAAGTGATGATGCTGAAGGAATTAATTCGTTTATAATTTCGTTAACGAAATAATCTAAGATGACTATTTAATATGACAGCAATGCGGCCCAACATGAACTTTGACAATGAACACAAAGAACATGTACCATATCAAAACAAGAAACCAATAGATATGAAAGCTGCATATGAACGCATTATGAAAGGCACCGGGTCGGCTGAATCAGTTCGTCCTCGTGCCATTCGTAATGAACAAGCCTACAACAAATGGTTTAAAACACAATAACATGAAAACATTTTTATTGATTGCAACAGCATTACTATTG